>OJWU01000364.1_pt1 | contig 9846 bp, 9 predicted proteins | sample 1600531 | NCBI WGS metagenome assembly OJWU01 (sample SAMN04436822, study PRJEB24849) | human gut metagenome | biome: human gut; feature: NICU; material: stool | host: Homo sapiens | place: USA: Saint Louis, MO | collected 2011-05-27 | reverse complement strand
ATAAATGATATTTCAGGCACATTTATATTTTTCATGTTATTTTCCTTTTATTAGTTAGATGTATTACGAGAAGCAGTTATAGCTTTATAAATCCATTCATCAACTTCGCTTTCAATGAAAGCAACAGCTCTTTCACCGATTTTTATTTGTTTGGGGAATTTCCCCGCGCTGATAAGTTTATAAATCCACGTCTTGCCGAACCCGGTTTTCCTTATTACTTCTGATAAGCGAATAAGTTTTAAAGTTTTATCTGTTTTGTTTCGAACCATGTTTATCTCCTGTGTTGTTCGATGGAGATAATTCTAGGATTTTGGCTGGTTCTAAACTAGGGATGTTCACCAACCGTGAGTTTCGCGGAAATTTTTGGAGGGATACTCTTTATAGGGACGTTCGCAGGTTGTGAACATCCCTTGTGTTTACTTTTTGTTTTTATCCGTGGCTTTATCGTTAAATGTTATCACGTCAGTGATCTTCCAGTCCTTTAACATATTGTTTTTAATATAAAAATCATTTAAAACCTTGAAGTACTCATCGTTATCAAGATAACTTTTCGCGTAATCATAATCAGTATCTTTGATGTTATCACGGCTCCGAATCCCACCAGTACCATGTAGAATGTCAGCTAAGATGTTGAAAGGTATGTTCTTACCTTCGTTGTAGAGCTGTTCCCATGAGATCAAATCCATCAAAGGGATGACTTTGTAATCAAGTATTCTTTCAAAGGTCTTATGACCAAACCGAAACATTCGTTTAGGTGGCTTAGGCGTTTTTAGGTGCTTTTGCCATAGAGCAATCAGTACTTTCAGGTGTTCTGCGAGATCGTCACTGCTGGCTTCTTCCAAGTCAATTTCAATCAGCATCTTGTTAGCAGGGTTCATGCCCCCTTGTTTAAGATACTCAGAGATGTAGTCCGAACTCACTGCAACAGGGTCTGTTTGCTCAGAATTCTCCAGCCGATACATAGCCCGCCCATAGTTGAACAATTGAACTCTGCTCATTGGTCTTACAGCATAGCTATGTGACAGTCTGTGATTGCCTGAAATCCAGTCCGATTGAAGTATCACATCACCACATCGGATTTTGGCATCATGGTATATAGCTTGCATTTGATTATCTTTGCCTGCTGTTTCCCATTGTTGCCTTGTTTTGTAAGCCAACATCCGTCTTTCAAGCTCTGCATAGATTTGTTCTAGGGTGAGGTCTTTCAGGCCATCATATCGGCGTACATCAAACCAAGATAATGCAGTCCTGATTTCTTCCATTTCCTTTTGTGTAGTCATTATTCTACCGATTGCTTTTAAGTTTCATAAAAGTTAACCCATTCAACATGATAGAGAAAGTGGAAAAGAGGGGCGGGTTTTCAAAATGGTGTGAGAGCAGATAAGTGATCTTGGATGTAAGTGCTTTAATCTTGACTAAACATCGTTTATTTACTAAAAATTAACTAATTGTTTTATATCAATTACTTTAACAAAAATAACGACAACATCATGTTGATAGATAAAGTTAAATCAGATTCGTATAGTTAGATGGTTATGACAACAACCAATTGTTTTTAATTGACATTTTATTGATAAGAAAACAATAATGATGGTAAATATGTTGGTAGAAATATAGTTAAACTTAACAAAATCAGTAATAACAGGAGATACAGATGAAGTTCGAGTCCAGTCAGAGGAGCCAAATTTAAGAAGCCTGCTTTCGAGCGGGCTTTTTGCTTTTCATTATTCCCCCGCTAGCTCAAGATAGCTTCCCGCCTGGCAGGCCCTTCATTTGCAGCGCCATAAGAATGCGTGCCAGTTGTTTGAACGCTAACTCATCTCAGTCAAACTGGAAAACTTATTAGCCGCTGTAACTCATATTATATCTCCATACAAAGATGTCCCCATTGGTAGGGTTAAAATATCTGCCTTTGTGTTATTCTCTAACCATTAATTTCAGGGAGATACTCAGGTTAAGGCTCTTTTAGCATGATGCAAAACTCGTCTAAAGATATCCTTTCAGCGTGGCATGATTATGTGAAATTCAGTGGCGCAGAAAAGAGTAAAATACCGGCCAGCAAGGTGCATGAGCATCAACAACTCATGCTCGGTATAAATAACTGTGAAGAAAACCAGAGCGGAGTAGTACTCCGTGTTACGCCTGAAATGCGCAACCACTGGCGCCGGCGTTTCGTTAAATATGACGAAAAGGGTAAAACTACCCATATTGAGCCTGTTAACCTGCTATTTCCGGTACTGCGCTGTATCGAAAATGAGCGAGGTAAGGCCAATGTAAAATACCTTCCGCTGTTCTCTTTCCCCCTCCCAAAATCATTTTTTGAACAGAACGAAAACACCCTGCTAGTTCCCGTTAAAGATGGGCAACTTGTTAGCGCATTCCCCTTCGCTTTTCGTGAAATGTTTGGTGTTCAGCTGGATGAGCTCGGTGAAAACCGTCATATGATGAGTATCGTCAGCGCGCTCACGGGATGTAAATATGACACGTTCCTTGAGGCGTTTAAGGCTCTTCTGAAATGGGTCACTCAGCAATCAAACAGTAAATATCAGGGGCTGGAAACTGCGTTTAATGCCCTGGTGGCTCCGCTGCATAATGAGGATTACAACCTCAAGCGTGATGCGGAAGATTTCACCTGGCTTTGTGATAACGCGGTTGGTGATTTCCCGTTGCTGGAGCAGTATCTCAGCCATATCCATAGTGACGAGAAGGCCCCGCATATTCACGAAGTGGTGACTGGCGGTTTGTTTGAAACGCAATATCCTCTGGGCCATGGGCAGATGGCGGCAATACAGGCGATTAATCAGGATGAGCGCCTGATTGCCGTACAAGGTGCGCCGGGTACGGGTAAAACTACGCTATTTAAGTCACTCATCGCACAACAACTGGTTGCCAGAGCACTGGCAATTGCTGATGGAAAGGACCAGAACTTCGGCATGCTGGTCACGTCCACTGCAATAAAAGCGGTGGAGAATATCATTGACGATCTGCGCAGTGACCCTGCAACTCAGGATCTGGACTGGTTATGGTTTCATAGCGGCTCGAACGAACAGGTTCAGCATGAGCTTACCCGGCTTGAAAAACTGATTGGTCGCTGGCGACAGGAAAGCTATGACCAACAGCAGCAGCACGATTTTTTAGCGGTTTTACTCAAGCATCGCGAGGAGATGAACGCTTGTTACCGGGCGTATCTGAATGAAAAGGCAGTCGCGATACAATCTGTTGTGGATTGTGGTCTGGACACCCGACTAGCAAAAGAGCTACCGGCTCGTTTCATGGAAAAAATGCCCCCGCTCGCCGCTCATGCACAGATACTCGGCATTGATGTTTCGCTTCATCACCCCGACGACCTGGATACCTTAGCCTGTCAGTTAGAACAGCGCCTGCAGGAATTTAGGGAGATAAAAGCGCAGCGTCTACAGGCCAGCAGAATTTACCAGACGTTGCAGGCGACATGGCCGCAGCAGCATAGTCTGGAGCAGATACTTAGCTGGATGGATTCACCGCTACGCCCGGCCCTGGAACTGCATTACCGCGACTATCCGCGCAAAGGGATAAAGCGTTATCTGGCTCGTTTTTTCGAGAGGAAATATCCAGCAAGGTTGCAACAGATGAGCCTGGCTGCACCGGAGGACTTTCGCAAATTCAGTCTTTCTTCCCTTCCCCATCGTCAGCTGGCTGCTCTGGCTGATGCTGGGGAAATGCTTTCACAGCAGGTAGACAGCTTAGCGCTACTGGCGCTGCTCCTGCATGCGGAACCCGAAGCTCAACAGGAAGTTGGCCTGTTGGCTCTTAATACTGAAGTAGCAGAATTGCAGGCACAATGGCGTCAGGTCATCCGGGCGCAACAGCTAACGGCACAGTATCAACAGCTTTATCCGGAAGGTAACTGGTGCGACATTTCGCGTAAACGCTTTATCAGGCAACACCGGGAAATGTTCGAAGCCGCTATCGGTTATCTCTGGCAAGAGCAACTGAAGCGGAAAATTGAGCTGGAAGAGGTACTGACTCATTGGCGGGCGTTGATGAGTAAGCGCCTTAGTGCGGGCTATTATCGCTGGCTGGATAAGCTTGATGATTTCTATTGCGCACTGTCTCTTGTATATCCGGTAATGGCGACCACGCTGGTTTCCGCGTGGAAGGTTGCTGGTTATCGTAAGCTCGATGAACTCAAGGGGCATAAACCGTGGCACCTGGCACTGTGCGACGAAGCGGGCATGATTTCGCTTGAATCCCTGGTGCCCCTATTGAGTCGCAGTGAGAAAGCGATGATTGTTGGCGATCCTCTGCAAATTGAACCCATCAGAAACCTGTCAGAAAACCTGCAAACACAGTTGCGTGAGCGTCATTTCGCCAGCAACAATACGTTGTATGAGCGTGTCTCACCTGCAAGCGTCACGGGCTGGCACCGTGCTGCGGGTACGCTTTCCGGCAAGGTAGACGATACGGGTAATGGCATCATTCTCGATGAGCATCGCCGGTGCCAGCAACCTATTGCCGCCCTTTTCATCCGACTGGCGAACTATCATGGCGTCAGCGTGGAAACGGCCTCCCCTTCTAGCCGTATTGCCAGCGCGTTTGAGAAATCAGGCGGACATCATTTGATGTTCTACAGCGTAGAAGGTCAGAAAGGCGATATGGTTAACACTAATCTGGATGAAGTTGATGCTATTGAGCTATTGCTGGATAAGCTGGAAGAAGCTGGTTACGATCTGACTGCCGATGTTGGCATCGTCACACCCTATAGCAATCAGAAGTCATTGTTGATTAAACGTCTTGCGCAACGAATGAATCACTGGCAGAAAAACTGCATTGGTACAGTGCACCAGTTTCAGGGCGTTGGCTTTGAGGTCATCATTTATAGTCCGGTAATTTTTCATCCTCTTGATAATCCGAATTTTCAAAACGATGCACCAAACATGCTTAATGTCGTGGTTTCACGCGCAAAGCAGCAATTTATCGTTGTAGGTAACCATCATCGATTGCGGCAAGCAGGTGGATACCTGAAAGTCCTTGCGGATAGCGTTGCCGAAAGCTTCCTTCTTGAACAAGGTAGCCAGCATCCGAATTTTGCCAGCCTAAGCCAGACCCCCCGTCTACAGCGTTATTATCGCGACTGTGAACATATTGCCGCATTTAGCGCGCTGGCCAGTCAGTGTGAACAGGAGCTGGTTATCATCGCTCCGTGGATCCGCCGGGGAGGTAAGCATTATCAGAGGCCGGAGCTGGCGCAGTTGGTAGCCACGCAGCGGCGTGGCGTCAGGGTTAAAGTTTATTACGGCTACTATCATCAGCGCATGGATCGTGCGGATGATAATGATGAGACTCTGGTTGCCGAGTACCGCGAACAACTAGGAAAAGAGAATATTATCCGGTTGACGGAAGGGACACATGAAAAGGTAATGATGATCGATGGCCGCTACATTGTTCTCGGGAGTTGGAACTGGCTATCTCATGGTTATCACCATAGCTGCGAGCGCAGTGAACAGTTCACTAATGCGATTCGTCATGAGATCAGTGCAGAACTGGATGATGCGTCGCTGGTGAAGGAGCTTAGGGAGCGGCTGAGGCTGGAGTAAGGTCAGAATTATTTTTACCATTTATTTATTCATTAAAATGAACGGTCGGGAAATGGCAACAAAATCAGAACAATTCAGACTTCAGGTCACGCCCTGGTTTTTCCATTACTGCAACGGTCGGTTGTCTGATGCCCAGCGCCTGCGCCATTTCCACCTGAGTTTTCTGGACTTTTTCACGCAGTTCGGCGAGGTGGATATTGAGCAGGATGTCTGCCGCCATCGCCTGAGCTTCGGCCGCGACTTCAGTTTTTTCATCCGTAATAAGCAGTTCCAGCGTTCTGCCCATCGCGTTACGCCTTCTCTTTAAGTGTGTTCAACCAGCTCGTGAACTCCCGATCGGCAATCGGGAGCATCTCATCGTAAAAACGCTTTTCACTACCGACCTTATTTCCGGCACAAAGCACAATACCTGTCCGGACCGGGTCAAAAGCGAAAAACGCCCGAATCGGATCGCCCCGGCTTTGAATACGCAGCTCTTTCATGCTGCCGTAGCGGGAGCCTCTAAGCGTATCGGCATACGGTCTGGACAAACCCGGCCCCTTTTCCTGCGGGACCAACAGCGCTGCAAGCACGCTGGCTCGATCGGTATCATCGAGCGAGGCAAACGTATCCGTTGTTTTAATCGTCCACACGGGACCTCCCGTATAATATAGGTTAAATCCTAAGCACCCTGGAGGATTTAGGCCACCGGTAAGAAAGGGAGATGCTTATTTTCCCCTGACGCTTATGGGGCCGTAAAATAAAGCTGAAAATCACAGACGGTGAGATATTTGATGCTATCGGGATGTATCAGCTGAAAGCGTCCTGAAGACAGCGTAAAAATGAGAATCCGGACACCTCTATAGGGATATACGCAGGCAGATAAAAAGAAATCTGATTGGCTAAACATAAAGATGTCAGACATTTATCAAGGAATGTTCCCTAAGAAAATTCCAATACAAAGAGCGTGCCTATTATTCAGGGCTTAACGATAACTCAACCCTATCATTTTTAATTTACAAAAACCTATAAAAAACAAATTATAAACTTTTATCACTATTCAAAATGAAAATCACAAACAAAACACCCACAAAATGATAACCTTTCAGTAGTTACATCTTTTAGCGCCTCAGCTGCATGCCTCATTGAGACGGGTGATGTTAGATTACTCTCAATTCGCTGAATGGTTTTATTAACGATGAGTTAAAGGTCAACCCAAGGATGAGATCGCGTTCAGATATGAATCTATCAACTAATATTTTATCTAAGGATAAATATTTCACTCTGGGCCTGATTGAACTGCTTGGAGTAGAGTTTATTGACAATTTCTTTTTGATTATAGATTTGGACTCTAACGACCTTTCTGGTTCGGAGTGGATTTATTTTTCAAATAAAAACATTGTTGCCTTCGCCTCCAGCGACTTAGCTTTTTATAAGTCCGAGCTATTTGAAAAAATAACCGTACTGGACAAAAAAAGTAATACCAGAAGCCTCCTGAATTTCTTCTTAAAGAAAGAAACCTCAGGAAATTATCATACAAAGTACCGGCTAAGCCTGCGTGAAAAGCAGATGTTAAGCATGTTAAGCAGAGGGGAAAGCAACCAGGAGATCGCAGAAGAGTTTGGCGTAAAACTTAAGACTATTTATACGCACCGCCGCAACCTGATGAATAAATTAGGTTGTAAAAACAGAATTACGTTTCAAAAATTATTTTTCAACAATAAATGTTTTTTTAAATGAAGCATAGCTTCAGGATTATTCATAAACAGGAGTTTTATCATGAACAAATTAGCACTTATCGTTATTTCAGCACTGTCCCTGAGTTCTGCTGCGGCTCTGGCCGATACCGTTACGGTGAACGGCGGTACGGTGCATTTTAAAGGGGAAGTGGTTAACGCGGCCTGCGCGGTTGATGCTGGTTCTATCGACCAGACCGTTCAGTTAGGCCAGGTTCGTTCTGCAAAGCTGGCGACCGCAGGCAACACCAGCACGGCTGTCGGCTTCAATATCCAGCTGAATGATTGTGATACCACCGTCGCCACCAAAGCCTCCGTCGCGTTTACCGGCACGGCGATTGACAGCGCCAACCCAACGGTACTGGCCCTGCAGAACTCCGCCGCGGGCGGCGCGACTAACGTCGGCGTACAGATCCTTGACCGTACCGGTACCCCGCTGGCGCTGGATGGCGCCGCATTCGGCGCGCAAACTACGCTGAACGATGGCACCAACGTTATCCCGTTCCAGGCTCGCTACTACGCGACTGCCGCAGCCACTGCCGGTACCGCTAACGCTGACGCCACCTTTAAAGTGCAGTACGAGTAATTTTTTCATCAGGCAGGGAAGCGCGTCGGGCCAGGACGGCCCGTTATCCGAATAAGAGTAAGGGTGATAACGATGCAAAGAATGAAGTCTGGTCTGTTGATTTTATTGCTCCCACCGCTGGCGCTGGCAGGAAACCAGTGGGACACCATGCTGCCCGGCGGGAACATGCGCTTTCAGGGGATAGTCATTGCCGAGTCCTGTCGCGTTGAAGCGGGCGACCGGCAGATGACGGTCAAGATGGGGCAAATCAGCAGCAATCGGTTTCATTCGGCCGGGGAGGACACCAATCCCGTTCCCTTCGATATTCACCTGCAGGAGTGCAGTACCGCCGTGAGCCAGCGCGTTGGCGTGGCGTTTCACGGCGTCGCCGATGGTAAAAATCCGGACGTCCTCTCGGTTGGCGAGGGGCCAGGGATCGCGACCGGCATTGGCGTTGCCCTGTTTGATAAAACCGGCAGTCAGATCCCGCTCAATGCGCCCGCAGGGGCATGGACGCAGCTGCACACGGGGCCAACGACGCTGCATTTTGTCGCCAAATATCGTTCCACCGGGAATCAGGTCACCGGAGGAGCGGCAAATGCTCAGGCCTGGTTCTCCCTGACCTACCAGTAATCAGCGCCGGTAACAGGAATTCACCGTGAGAAAGAAAGAGATAAGCATGAAAAATAGACGGGCTACCACGCGCGGGATGCGCGGTTTACTGGCAGGACTCCTGCTGCTCTCCACCGCCGGTTTTACCGCTCAGGCGCAGGCCGGCGTGGCGCTGGGCGCGACCCGCGTGATTTATCCGGCCGGACAGAAACAGGCTCAGCTGGCGGTGACGAATAACGACGACAGCACCTATCTGATCCAGTCATGGGTAGAGAACGCCGATAGCGCGAAAGACGGGAGCTTTGTCATTACCCCGCCGCTGTTCGCCATGCAGGGGAAGAAAGAGAATACCCTGCGCATCCTCGATGCCACCAATGGCCGGCTGCCGCAGGACCGGGAAACGCTGTTCTGGATGAACGTCAAAGCAATCCCATCGATGGATAAATCAAAGCTCAGCGAAAACACGCTACAGCTGGCGATTATCAGCCGTATCAAGCTTTATTACCGCCCGGCCAAACTGGCGCTACCGCCGGATCAGGCCGCGGAAAAGCTGAAGTTCCGCCGCAGCGGAAGCTCACTCACGCTGATTAACCCAACCCCTTATTACCAGACGGTCACCGAGCTCAACGCCGGAACCCGGGTGCTGAAAAATGCGCTGGTCCCGCCGATGGGCGAAGCCAGCGTCAGTTTACCGTCCGATGCAGGTCGCGAGATTACATACCGGACGATTAACGACTACGGCGCACTCACCCCGCGTATGAAAGGCGTCATGCAGTAACTGACCGGGGAGCAGCGCTCTCCCCCTGAACGAAAAAAATAACGATGGCCGGGCGACTTTGGACCGGAGGGACTATGTCACATCTGAAATATGGACTCGACCACTTGGGCTCCCGGCGAATGACTCCAGGATCTGCGCGTGTATTCGCGCAGATCCCCCTTGCCCTTTTACTTTCCTCACCGGCTTTTTACGCGCAGGCGGAGCTCTATTTCAACCCACGCTTTCTGGCGGACGATCCCGCCGCCGTGGCGGATCTGTCCGGTTTTGAAAAGGGCCAGGAGCTGCCGCCGGGTACCTATCGCGCGGATATCTACCTGAATGACGGGTATATGACCACCCGCGATATCACCTTTAATGCCGCTGAAAAGGGCCACGGGCTGGCCCCCTGCCTGACCCGCGGACAGCTGGCCAGCATGGGCGTGAATACCGCGGCCATTGCCGGAATCGACGTGCTGGCGGCGGATGCCTGCGTACCGCTAACCGAGATGATCAAAGACGCCACCACCCGCTTTGATGCCGGGCAGCAGCGGCTGTATCTGACCGTGCCCCAGGCGTTTATGGGCAACCGCGCCCGCGGCTATATTCCGCCTGAGCTCTGGG
>OJWU01000358.1_pt1 | contig 10155 bp, 6 predicted proteins | sample 1600531 | NCBI WGS metagenome assembly OJWU01 (sample SAMN04436822, study PRJEB24849) | human gut metagenome | biome: human gut; feature: NICU; material: stool | host: Homo sapiens | place: USA: Saint Louis, MO | collected 2011-05-27 | reverse complement strand
TTTTATTTGGAGAATATAGTGAAAAGTCAAGATTTGTTGGGTTTATCTTCTGCTAACATTCTAAATGCTGAATTTGAGAAGAAGTACCGTGATGTTATTGCTCACTTTTTCAGCCGTGATCCGCAGTATTGGCCGATATTTCAGGATAAAACCATTCAGTCTATTACACAGTTTAGAAAGACCATGACGAATGATAAGGATCAATTACAGCGTTATGAGAATGGGCAGGCGTTATTTGACCGTTTAATGGCTGATGGGCAGATCCAGCAACATATTAATTACCCAGAGAATGATCCTAACGAGTTACTCATGTTAGTGTCGACGTTATGCAAAAACTGGGAAAATCCATTAGCGGTTGAGAATGTCATTGCGATGCCAAGCGATCCGGGTGTTTATGGCTCAATATTAGGATTAATGGGCAATCCTAATATGGTTTATTGTGAATACTCTGGTGTTGCTGATGTTTTAGAAAAAGTCACCATTAAAAAAGTAGCTAAATTAGTAGGGTACGATCCCGAAGTTGCCTCTGGGGTTTTCACCCAGGGTGGCACCATGTGTAACTTATATGGTTATCTATTTGGTTTACGTAAATCAATGCCTAATTCTAAACATTTAGGCATGGCAGCCGATCAGGATTATCGTATTATTAACTCTCAAGGGGGTCATTATTCTAATATGACCAACTTGGCGCTATTAGGGGTTGATGTTAATAACAAGACTATCCGCATTAAGGTGTCCGAAGATAATACGATTAATTTAGAACACTTAGAGCGTGAATTAAGAGCTTGTTTTACTGTTAAGTGTAAAGTACCAACTATTATGCTGACGACAGGGACGACGGACACCTTTGGTGTTGATGATGTTAAAGGCGTTTGCGAATTAAGAGATCGTCTGTGTGAAGAATTTGAAATCGCGGTTAAACCACATATTCACGTCGATGCAGCAGTAGGTTGGCCAATTATTTTCTTCTTAGATTATGATTTTAATAGCAACCCTCTGGCTATCAACGATATTACTTTAGAAGGTTTACGCCAAAATGTGGCGAAATTTAAACATCTAAAATATGCTGATTCAATTACTATCGATTTCCATAAGTGGGGATATGTACCTTATACCTCAAGTTTAGTGTTAGTGAAAAATGGTAATGACTTTGTTGCCCTTGAAAATGATCCGGAAAACTTCACTTACTTTGAACATGAATTAGAAGGTCAAACCCATTTACAATCAACTATTGAATGTACACGTAGTGGGGTTGGTATTTTTGGGGCTTATTCTGCAATGCATTATATGGGGATTGAAGGCTATCAAACCATCATTGCCCATTGCCTACAAAACGCGAACTATATGCGCCATCAATTACTTGCTATGGGGAATGCCAAAGTCATAGTGCCTCAAAACCAAGGCCCAAGTGTTGGGTTTAAATTATATGATCCAAACTTAGTCTCTGATCCTAATGTTGCCTTTGATCTAGAATCAACCTGTGCGACAGATAAAGAAGCCTATGACTTTATGGTACATAATGCACAATGGCATAGAAAATTATTCTTACAACGGGGTAAAAAGGGATTATTTACCAACTGGGTTGACTCTATTGCTTGCTCTAAGTATGCAAAAAATAATCGCTATGTTTATATTCCGGGGGAAAAAGCTGTCTTTATGAACCCGAATACGGAACGTTCCCATATTGATAATTTCTTAAAGATAATCACTGAAATGAGCCATAGTTTAAGTGCTAAGAAAGTTAGCAAGATTTAACTCGTGAGTTGATTGAATAAAATAAACTGTACCTTGATTGAGTAAGCTTACATAAGGTACAGTTTTTTGTATAAGAAGTGTGCTCATTATCTGAGTTGGCTATCTTTACTACCACGGCGATTATAGCCACTAAAGGTATTATATTTTTTATCTATCGTTTCTTGGCAGTTAATACAATAGCGAACCCCTCGAATCGCTTTTTGCCGAGCTAATGGAATTGCTTCACCACACTCATCACAAAACTCAGCACTTTCTCCCTGAGTCATTTGGTTACGCGCTCTTGCAATGGCATCATCAATAGTGGCATCAATTTGTTCTTGAACAGCACTATCATTTGCCCATCCACTTGCCATCATATTCTCCTATTAATACAGTGAATATAGGAATTAATATTGGGATGCTGTCGAAAAAAACAACAGCTAGGAGCACTATTTTTTAATAGATAATGATGGTTAGGTGCATTAAAAAGAAAAATAGCCACGTTCCATGTGGCTAAAATAATTGGCTATACTGTTTTTCTTGTTATTGGCCTCTTCAGGTTGCCTCTCTCATAAGCTATTTGATAACAGACAATTAAGTTAAAGCTGTTGTAACTTGTTTTACCGGAACCAGATGACAACAGTCACTTTCACCGGTTTTTTCAAAGGTCGATAAACGGGTGATTAAGAGTGAGTGAATATCTGTTAATAATCCTTCTGTTTGCAGTTTTTGCATGATGTTTTCATCACCATCATTATTATTTTGACGTTGATAAGTGACAGGCGTTACACCACGTAATACAGTCAACTGACCAGCAAGTGCGGGGTTATCTGTTAATGCATAGATATTGTTATTTGGCATAAAGCGCGATAGAAGCGTGACTGATTGACCATTGTCAGTTAAAGCAGCAACGCTCAGATGTTTATCATTATGAAAAGCTGCTGTGGTCGCCGCTAAAGCAATCCAACGGCCTGTTTGTGAATAGTAAGAAGGGGATTGCCATGGGTTTTCGGCATTGGCGGCAAAAGAGCGCTCTGCACCTTCTGCAACACGAGCCATTGCACGAACGGCTTCTTCAGGATATTTACCTGCAGCTGTTTCTGCAGAAAGCATCACCGCATCTGTGCCATCACCTACTGCATTAGCGATATCCATCACCTCCGCACGGGTAGGCATGGGATTTTCAATCATGGACTCCATCATTTGGGTGGCTGTAATAACCGGGCAGCCTAGAGCACGACAACGAGCAATTAACTGTTTTTGTGCACCAGGAAGACAGGCATCGCCAATTTCAACCGCCAAGTCCCCTCGCGCTACCATAATGACATCCGATGCTTTAATAATGTCATCCATATTGGCTTGACATGAAACGACTTCTGCACGCTCTACTTTGGCAACAATTTTTGCCTGACTGCCAGCAGCAACAATTAAACGACGGGCATATTCAATATCAGCACCGTTACGAGGGAAAGAAACGGCTATATAATCTGCTTGAATAGCGGCTGCTGTGTGTATGTCTTGCTTATCTTTGTCCGTTAAGGCTGGTGCGGATAAACCGCCGCCGAGTAAATTAATTCCCTTACGGTTAGATAATTTTCCACCGACAGTGACCACTGTCTCAATATTATTATTATTTACTGCACGGACTTTTAATTGGATATTACCGTCGTCAAGTAACAGAATATTCCCTGGTGTGACTTCTTGTACAAGTTGTGGGTAATCTAACCCCACTTGTTGTTCATCGCCTTGTGTGCTGTCTAAATCTGCATTGAGGATAAAACTATCCCCTTGTGTTAATTGAATAGCATTATTTTTAAAACTCGCTATACGGATCTTAGGGCCTTGCAGATCAGCTAAAATGCCGATAAATACACGATGTTTTTTTGCGACCTGACGGATAGTTGCGGCTGTGGACTGATGCTGTTCGCGAGTACCATGTGAAAAATTTAAACGAAATACATTAGCGCCAGCTAAAATCAGTTTTTCAATCATCTGTTCTGAGCAACTAGCAGGGCCAAGAGTCGCAACAATTTTTGTCTTACGCATAGTGACATTCTCTTTTTTAAAGAGGGATACTGAAAAGTATCCCTTGATAACAACTTAATTTATTAATCCATGGTGACTTTTTTCGCATTCCAGACCAGCGTAGCTAAGATCATGGACACGATGGCAGAACCAATCCAGAAATACTGTACCGTTGTGAAATCATAGTGAGTGATATCACCGACTTGAGTAACTTTGATTAGCGAGGCAGAAACAAGCTCTTGAGCAGATGCGGCAATATAAGCAAAAAGTCCGATAAAGCCTTTTACTGCACCTACTGCGTTTTTTGGCATCAGATCGCAAGCCGTTAAGCCCGCTAAGAACACCACCAGTCCGCCCATGGCAAAGCCAATCATACTTAATGCAATGGCATCCATAACACGGCTTTGTGGTCCCCAGAACATGAGGGCGAAACCGGCAATATTGGCGATACCATAAATAAGTGTTGGGATATGACGATTGGCATTAAATAGTTTGTCAGATGCCATACCGGCTAAGATGGCGCCAAAGAAGCCCGCAATAGGGTAAGTTGACATAGCAAAGCCAGCATCAATCAGTGAATAGCCTTTTGAGCCTTGCAGATAAAGCACCGCCCATGAACTGATTGCGTAGCGTGAAATATACATGGCAGCGCAAGCTGCAGCGATGATCCATACGGTAGGTTGTTTTAGGACAAATAATTGAGCACGGCGAGTTTCTTTTGGATCACTTGATTTAACGGCTTCTGACTCTTCACCATACGCACTGGCAGGATCAGGTAGACCATAAGTACGAGGACGATCTTTTAAGATCATCAGTAAGATGATACCTGCTGCAATACCCGCGATACCTGCACCGATAAAACCGGCACGCCAGCCAAAGAAACTCACTATGGTCGCAGTTAATATCCAAGTGATTGCTTCACCGATATTACGTGAGCCACCCCAGATAGAATAGACTGTACCGCGCTGTTTCGGAGAAAACCATTGGAAAATAGACACACAAGAAGGGGCAGATCCTACCGATTGGAACCAACCATTAATTCCCCACAATAAGATGAAGAATAGGCTCGCAGTCGACATTCCCATAAAGATACAAACAAAAGAGGACGCAATCAGCGAGATGGACATAAAGCGGCCAATATTGGCATAATCCGACAAGAAGCCATTGGAAAACTTACCAAAGGCATAGGTAAAGAAGAACGCCGACCCCATTAAACCCAGTTCTGCAGTGGTCACAATACCGGCATCTAGCATCGGCTTTTTAACGACACCAAGTGCCATACGTACCACATAGAACATGGCATAACCTAGTACTAGCCCAAGAAAAACCTGCCACTGATATTTTTTATATATTGAGCGGATCTTTTCATTGGACGCTTCGATTAGCGGCAGATCCTTTCTGGTTTTAAAGAAACTTAACATAGAGATGACTCCGAATATTATTCATGCCTGAAGCTGATTTTGTTTTTCAGGGCAGATGCTATTCATTTAGGCCATCAGAGGGCAAAAGCGCTAATTTGAGTCAGAGCTGACACATTCTGCTGAATCGGTGAGTCAAATTTGTAACATTGCTATTAGGTGTTGGACTAAAAATGAGTGAATATATCGTCGTATCATCATCGAAAATGGGTCATTAAGGACTCATTCACTGAAAATAATAAATATTGCTAAATATCAGAAATTTGATGCTCAACACATTTTTAGGTTTATTCAACACAAAATCAGGGGTATGTCATGAGAATAAAAATAATCTTTAGCCTCATACTATTATTTAGTTGGCTGTTTATCACTCCAGCAAAAAGTGATGAGCAGCCATTGGTTATACTGACGACACTTTCAGATACACCCATGCGACCACTTACCGAAGCTTTTAGTGCTCGTTATCCTGAAACTAAGGTACAAGTGGTTTATCGGCGTGTTGCGATCGCTACACGGATGATGAAGCAGTATCCTACGCAACCTGTTGATATAGTGATGTCCTCTTCGGCTAATTTTTTTCATCATTTAGATAGAGAAGGACTACTCGCGCGCTTACCGATTAACTATGAAACACCAAAATGGCTAACTCGTCATAGTGATATCTTAAATGACAAAATAACCACGGTGGGTTATTCAGGTATTGGGATCATGAGTAACAGACAATACTTGCAAAAGTTAGGTATTCCGGCACCTAAAAGTTGGATTGATTTAAGTGATCCGATTTACCAAGGGCACTTAACTATGACGACACCAGCCAACTCTGGCACGATGCAACTGATGGTTGAAAATGTGCTGCAAGAATATGGTTGGGAGCGCGGATGGCAAATTTTACTAGAAACCAGTGGTAACCTTTCTTCGATATCGGCACGTAGTTCACGAGTGAGTGACGCTATTGCCAGAGGTATTGTGGGGGCGGGGCCTATTATTGATAATTACGCTTTTAACCACCAAAAACGCTTTGATTTTGTTGATTTTAGTTATTTTGATAAATCAATTATTTTACCTGCTTATGTCGCTATTGTGGCTGAAAGCAGTAAAAGAGATACTGCGGCCAAATTTATCGCCTTTCTTTTATCGGATGAAGGACAAGAGATTATCTATAAAAGTGATATGGCGAAGATCCCCCTCAGCAAAGAAATTTTACGTAATAATGATGAGCTTGCTAATAATACTGAGTTTATTTTAAACAGTAATGAAGCTTATCGCCGTAGCGAAGTGGTCAATGTTCTTTTTGATCAAATGATCACCCATAATTTTCCATTAATGCGCCAAGTTTGGAATGAGATCCACGAGGCAGAAAAACAACAAAATCGATCACCAGAACGGATCGCAGCAACCAATCAAGCCCGAAAAATAGCCAGTTCAGTACTAATTAGCGAAAAAGAAGCTAATTCACCGACATTACAAGCCTTATTTATGAAAGAAGCCGATCAGCGGGAATATTCAGATCAAGCGTTAGCCGTATTGTACCAATGGCGTACATTAGAAGCGGAAAAACTTGAACAAGCATTAGTTTTATTGAAAGAAACTAAATCTCCCTAACCGCCTTGTGGTTCAGATATACAGTTGAAAATACTGTTTTTTTGAAAGGTATGATGGATGCAGATATTAATGCCTAAGCAATCGGGCAAACTCGGTAGACGCCTTTATTTGGCGTTTATCTTTAGTTCGTTACTCACTTTATTGATTGGTGGGGTGATATTTTTTATGTGGGGAAAATTAGCCACTCAAATCAATGCGTCTGTTGGTGACTCCTTACCTATGTTAACCACCAGCTATAATATGGAGCGTTACAGCACTAATTTACAGATGCTATTAAAAGAGCGTGAGCAAACACAACGTAAATCAGTTTCAGAACAACAAAAACAGCAAATTTATCAACTATTAGATAATCTGCGCGAGTTTCCGATTGAGCAACAATCACAACGCACTTTTTATAATCAATTAGTGGATGACTTATCAAACTTAATTGAGCAGCAAGATATTTTATTAGATAAACGTCGTGAACTCGAAAATAGGTTAGCACAGCTTTTAGGTCAATTGGCTTGGATGCATGATGCGGTAGGTGAAGATATTAAGCCTCTACTTAATGAAATTGAGTGGCATGTCAGCCAAATGCTTAATGAAAAAAATGTACAGGAAAATAGCTTACAACTGCTTTTAGAATCAACGTTACTTCAAGAGTTATTCACTACAGAAAATGAATTAATTAGCTTAGTGGAAGAAATTGCACATCAACGCTATAGCCGTGATATTGATGTCGCATTTCACTATATAAGTGTCAAAATTGATGAAATTATCGCTTTAAATCAAAAATTAAAAAGCTATCCTTCTACCATTGCTCATCGCCAAGTATTGCAAGAAATTATTGCGATCACTCGTTTTGACGGTGATATCTATCAAACATTGATTGATGATGTCGAAACCGAAAAAAAACTTAAAGCACTTACTCCTAAATTAAATGAAAAATTATCTCAGTTTGATAATGCAGTAAGAAGTAATGTGCTTGCCACCAGTGAAGCATTGAATAAGCTCAATGATAATACGCGACAACTGATGGCAACGGGAAAAATTGTCATTATCTTAATTGTCGTTGCTTCACTATTGCTCAGCATTATTGTCATGAAAATCTTAATAGATAGGCGACTGATTGCTAGATTAAATAAGTTGAGTGATGATCTCGCCCATGTTGCTAAAGGTCATTTAACAGAGCCTGTATTAATTGAAGGGCAAGATGAAATTGGATTATTAAGTCGCCGTTTGCGACGCTTTTGGCGTCAAATGAAAGAAGTTGAAGCCACGAATGCCCTGAATCTGATTAATAATACCGATGCCAGTTTAATTACTTGTCATCATGATGGACGTATGGAAACCGTCAATCCCAGTGCTGCTACTTTATTAGGTATTGGTCATGAACAGAGCAATAAACCATTATGGTTATTATTTAGTGGTGAAGCCAATACGATATTAAGAGCGCAGTTTAGTCCCACAAGTCCACTTTATTTGTTTGGGCAAAGTGAGTCTATTGTGAGCATGGTAAAACAAGGAAAGCCTCATTTTCTGCAATTTAATATTCGCGAATATCCTCATAAAGACGAGCATAAATATATTGTGACGATCACGGATATTACTCGCCAAGAATTAAGTCGATTAGAATTAAAACATCTTGTGGCATTAAAAACCCAAGATTTACAAGAAAAGAACCAACAATTAAATGAAGAGATTGTGCGTCGTGAACAAGCACAAAAACACTTAATTCAGACACAAGAAGAGTTAGTGCAAGCGGCCAAAATGGCTGTAGTAGGACAAGCAATGACCAGTCTTGCACATGAATTAAATCAACCTCTCTCAGCCATTAATACCTACTTATATAGCGTTAAATTAACACTACAGATGGAGAAATATGACCAACTTCCTGATCCCATTGAGCGTATTGAAAAATTATGTGCTCGTATGAATAGGATCATTACGGCATTACGTAATTTTTCTAAAAAATCCTCATCTGAAGTCAGTTATGTTTCAGCGCCGTTACAGGGGCTGGTGGAAAGTGCCATGGTATTAGTGGAATCGCGCTCTAAACGAGAGCAGTGCACCATTATCAATAATATCCCCAGTGAACTGAATATTTGTGCCGATCCAACACAAATAGAGCAGGTCTTAGTTAACCTGTTTGTTAATGCAATGGATGCGGTCGCAGGAATGGGCGAAAGTCAGATCAGCGTCGACCTATTATCGGATGAAGCTAAATATCAACGAGTGGCCATTACCGATAGTGGCAAAGGATTTAATGCTGATGTTTTACCAAAATTATTCACCCCTTTTACCACCACCAAAGATGTTGGGCTAGGGTTAGGGCTATCGATTTGCCGTTCTATTATGCAACGGTTTGGTTATGAAATTTACTTAGCATCGGCATTAAATGGCGGTGCAATGGTTGTTTTGGAGTTTACTCATGACACAGTCACTGCTGTCTGATATTGATGTACTATTAATTGATGATTATGAGGATATTCTCGAATCTTATCGTCATTTGCTTAATCTTGCCGGAATGGTTGCCAGAGTGACTGATTCGCCAGAAAAAGCATTGAGTCTGCTGACACCAGAATATGAAGGTGCGGTAGTGTTAGATATTTACATGCCTGCGATGAATGGCATGGAAGTCTTAGCACGTATTCAACAAATTGATCCTCGTATTCCGGTGATTATGATCACCGGCCACGGTGATATACCCCTTGCTGTAGAGGCCGTTAAAAAAGGCGCTTATGATTTTATTGAAAAGCCCATTAATCCACCGCTATTTTTAGAGTTAGTTGCTAAAGCGCATAAAGAGCGAAAATCACTTCTTTCACTTAGAAAAACGATGATCACCACCACTCAAGAGCGTTTAGTTGGCGATAGTGCACAAATTACCGCCATTAGACAGCAAGTACAGCAAATTGCTGATATTGATAAAGACTTAATGATTGAAGGTGAGATGGGGACAGGGCGACATCTACTCGCTCAGTTATTACATGAATTAAGTCCTCACAGCGATAAAGCGGTGACTACGGTAGATTGTCAAAATTTAGTAGATATTAAGCCACTGATTGCTCAAATAGAGCAAGAGGAAGTCGGCACACTTATTTTACGCTCCCCTTATGATTTACCTTCTGGTGCACAACGTTGGTTAAGTGCTTACCTATTAGATATGGAAAGGCAGGGTAAGCGCCAATTTAGAACGATCGCGATTTTAGAAAATAATACCCAGCAATTGGTCACTGAAGGGCGATTGATACCTGAGTTCTATTACTACTTTTCGCAAATAACTTTTTCTTTGCCACCATTAAGCGCAAGACGCCCAGATATTATTCCTCTATTTAGAGCCTTTTTACGGCAAAGTGCTCAGCGGCTTGGGATCGCCGTACCAAAAATTGATCGT
>OJWU01000349.1_pt1 | contig 10382 bp, 8 predicted proteins | sample 1600531 | NCBI WGS metagenome assembly OJWU01 (sample SAMN04436822, study PRJEB24849) | human gut metagenome | biome: human gut; feature: NICU; material: stool | host: Homo sapiens | place: USA: Saint Louis, MO | collected 2011-05-27 | reverse complement strand
GTACCCAACCAATCATACCATTATCATGAATACAGGATTGTAATGCTGACCACGCTCTATGTAATGCGGGAAAATATTCTTCTTTATTTAATTCACCCTGATTTATTCCCCATGCAAGTCCATAACAAAAAAGCGCGGTAGCTGAACTTTCAGGTGCAGGGAAATTATCAGGATCTAATAAACTGGTGCGCCAAAAACCATCTTCATGTTGGTAATCTAGGATAGAACGCGCTAATTGTTTAAACAGTGTTATATAACGATCGCGCTCATGATAATCATCAGGCATATATTGAAGAATGCGAGGAATAGAAGCCAAAACCCAACCAATACCGCGACTCCAAAATACTTTTTCACCATTAGCTTCACGCATTTCATTTCCCTGACCATCAGGAATATAGCGGTGATCGCGGAAAATAAGTCCAGTTTCAGCATCACGTAAATGTTCAATAGCATCCCAATAAGCGGTATGCATATAATCCAAATAACGTCGTTCGCTAATAATTTCAGCCAAAGCAGCAAAACCAGGAGGTGCCATAAAAAGAGCATCGCACCACCACCAGTCTTCACGCCCTGGTTTTGGATCATTTAGCATGATATCAAACGCTTTAATCGTCGGTTCAAGAATTTCAGATTGTTCAAACAAAGGACTTATCGCCAAATAAGCTTGAGCGCAAACATGATCATCCGCAAAACGTGCATTAGGACCTGTTCTAAATCCAGTATGTAAGGTGTAATTTAACACACCATTAAGGTACTCTTTATCTTGTGTCGCTTGCCATGCCGCACTTACACAGGTCCATAAAACACCGCGTTCCCAATCTGTATCTTTAATAAAACGAGTTTTACCACTACGGCGACGAACACTACGAACTTGATGAGCCGATTGATAACGATAAACCCGTTTCATATTTTGTAACACGAGATCTCTTTGTAAAGCCTCTGTATTAGCGTGTTCCATCCTAGTTCTCCATAAGATTATCGAGCTAACCAACCACCATCAACCGCAATGGTATATCCATTGATATAATCACTAGCTTTAGAGGCTAAAAATATGGCAGGACCTGCGACATCTTCAGGTGTTCCCCAACGCCCCGCTGGAATGCGCTCTAAAATAGCAGCATTACGCGCTTCATCAGCACGAAGTGCAGCGGTGTTATCGGTTGCCATATAGCCTGGAGCAATTGCATTTACATTAATATTATATTGTGATAATTCCGTCTCTAATGCCCGTGTTAATCCCATTACCGCGGATTTACTTGCCGTATAAGAAGGAACTCGGATACCTCCTTGATAAGAAAGCATTGACGCGATGTTGATTATCTTGCCACCTTCGCCTTGTTTGACAAACTGGCGAGCCACTTTTTGCGATAAGAAAAACAGTGTCTTTTGGTTAATATTAATCACATCATCCCAATCTTTTTCACTAAATTGCAAAAGATCTTCACGGCGAATAATACCGGCATTATTCACTAAAATATCAATACGTCCCATCACCTTAACAGCCTCATCCACTAAAGCATCTAATCCATCTTGTTGGATTAAATTTTGCGTGATGTAATGAAAACGACGGCCTAACGCTTCGACTTTTTGACGCGTTTCAGGAGCATCTTGAATACCCACGCCAACAATATCCGCACCGGCTTGTGCTAAACCTATTGCCATTCCTTGCCCTAAGCCTGTATTACACCCAGTAACAATGGCAACTTTGCCTGTTAAATCAAATAAATTCATGATTAAAACCTCTAGAAGTGTGGCAATAATTGCCACACTTTTTTTTGTAGGAATAAAGAATAAAATGTAATTAATTATCTGTTATTTCAGATCTTTCATAGCAACATGATCCATATCGTGGAATACCTGGTTTTCACCCACCATTCCCCAAATAAAGGTATAAGATGCGCTTCCTACGCCAGAATGAATTGACCAACTAGGACTAATGACAGCTTGTTCGTTGCGTACCACTAAATGACGAGTTTCAGTTGGCTCTCCCATATAATGGAAAACCACATTGTCATCTTTCATATCGAAATAAAGATATACTTCCATACGACGTTCATGAGTATGACATGGCATTGTGTTCCACAAGCTACCCGGCTCAAGCACTGTCATCCCCATGGATAATTGACATGTTGGTAACACTGAAGGATGTAAAAACTTATAAATCGTACGAACGTTACAATTTTCTGCATTACCTAACTTTTCAGGTGAGGCCTGCTGTTGAGTAATTTTGCGAGTAGGATAAGTGTGATGTGCTGGTGCACAGTTAATATAAAAACGCGCCGGTGTCTCTACAGAATCACTGGTGAATTCAACAGATTTGGCTCCCATACCAATATAAATGGCTTCACGAGGGCCAATTTCAAATACCTCACCGTCTATAATAACTTTACCCGCACCACCAATATTAATAGCACCTAATTCACGTCTTTCTAAGAAGAAATCAACACCAAGTGCTTTACCCGCCATTAATGCTAAAGGTTGAGTTGTTGGGACAACTCCCCCAACAATAATCCGATCTATATGGCTATAAGTGAGATTCATTTCCCCTTCACAGAATAGGTTCTCAATCAGGAACTCTTTACGAAGTCCTTCTGTATCAAGCCTTTTAGCATGTTCACTATGAATTGGCTGACGAATTTCCATTATAAATACCTCATTTTTACTGATGGGAGCATAACGAAAAGGTTATGCATTATCCCCGGATACAGAGTAAATATGATTTCCTCTGATGAATGTATCGGTAAGATGAAAACACTCATCCACCACGGCAAAGCTGGCTTGTTGACCTGCTTTGATATAACCCAATTTATCCCCTATGCCGAGATACTCAGCGGGGATCGCCGATGCCATTTGAACTGCTTCCCACTCAGGAATATGTGCAAGTTGCACCATGTTTCTTAACGCACTATCAAGACTGCAAGTGCTACCAGCTAGCGACCCATCGGCAGTTTTTGCCTGTCCATTGGTGACGGTGACCGTTTGAGCACCTAATGTGTAATCACCATCAGCTAAACCTCCCGCTCGCATACAATCTGTAATTAGGGCAATCTGTTGATATCCTTTCATGCGATATGCCAGTTGCATCATTACAGGGTGAACATGGATACCATCAGCAATAAGTTCAGCTAATACACTGTGATATAACACTGCACCACAACATCCCGGCTCACGATGATGAAGCCCGGTCATGCCGTTATACAGATGCACACCACAATCAGCACCGTGTGAAAAAGCTCGTGAAGCTTGTTCATAAGTTGCTGCTGTATGTGCCACACTTGGTTTAATTCCTCGGCTGACCAACCAATCAATCGCATTCATCGCACCTTCAGCTTCAGGTGCAACAGCAACACGCAATAGCGATCCCCCAGCACTGTCGAGTAATGTTTCTAATTCACAGATGGTCGGCGCTTTGAGATATTTCACAGGGTGTGAACCACGATGGCGTTCTGTAAAATAAGGGCCTTCTAAAAAGCTACCGAGTAACAACGCACCTGTTGCTTGAGGTTTTGATACAAACTCACGGACTTGTAATAGCGCATGACGGATATCCTCCATCGGTGCTGTGACAGTCGTTGCAACCCAAGCCACAACCCCTGTTTTAACCAGCGCATCGGCTATAGTTTGTAGCCCTTGTTGCGTTGCATCCATCACATCAGCCCCTTCACGACCATGAATATGGATATCCACAAAACCGGGTAATAATGATTTTCCTTTTAAGCGAATAACTGGGCAATCTGTTGGTGCTTGTGTGGTGATTGATTCAATATTTTCACCATTAACATGGACATAGCAGAGATAACGGATACCTTCAGGTGTAAAGGTTCTATCTGCTAAAATGGCATATCGCTGATTCATAAGCCGTCTTCTTCTTCAACATCATGACTATCTATTTGTGCCAATTGCTCTCGAATATCTTGAATGCTGTCTTGACCAATTTCGCGTAGCGTTTGCACCAATTCCGTCGTTGAACACCCTTCCCGTTCAAATGCCGCATTAACAATCATGGGTAAATTAACCCCAGCTAACACCTCAACAGAGGGATTTTGCATCATGATTGCCATTGCGCGATTACAGGGGGTACCGCCAGGTAAATCTGTTAAGAACAGATATTGCTGGCATGACATAGCGTTAATCGCTTCACGCATTTTTTGTTCAAGCTCATCCGGAGAAATTGACTCAATAAAATCAATAAACGCGATATTTTCTTGCTCACCAGCAATCGCCTTTACAGCGGATGCCATACCTGTAGCAAAATTAAGATGTCCTGAGACAATAAGACCTATCATGAGTAACTCCTTGCGAGTAGCAGATAGTTCTACTACCCGTTTGTAGCAAGTTAATAATGTATTTCGATTAACAGTGTCGACAATTAGGGCATCTCTTTTTTATAAGAATCCTAATACATGCCCAATAACGCCAAATGCTAGGGTTGAAAAAATCAATACCGGGGGCTTACCCCAAAAACCGGTACTTTTCACCATTTTGTACATTAAGAAAACTAAGCACAGTGGCAGTAAATTCGGCATAATTTTGTCGAAGAGGGCTGTTTGTAATTCAACGACTTTTCCGCCAAGTTCCAGCGAGGCGGTGGTTTGCACTTTGATAAAGGTCGCCGAGAGCGCACCAATAACAAAGATCCCCATAATATTTGCCGCTTTCGCTAATTTTTCAGTGGCATCGCTCATATTGACCATTGCCGCAGTACCTGCGCGATAGCCCATAAACATCAGTCCGAAATACACTAAAAAATGCACAATTTGATACAAGAAGAAGAAAACGAAAGGTCCTGCAATCGAGCCTTCCATTGCAATAGAAGCACCTAATGCTAAGGTCAAAGGCATTAAGGTCATATGGTCGATAGCATCGCCAATGCCCCCAGTCGGCCCCATTCCTGCCACTTTCATCACATTAACAGTCGATGGCTTTTCTTTGTTCTCTTCCATTGCCGCCGTTCCTAATAAAAAGGTAAACAGCTTTGGACTGGCATTAAAAAATTGCAGATGGTTTTTCAACGATGTTGCATAATCGCGTTTATTATTGCCGTGAATTTTCTTCAATGCTGGGATAATTGAGAAAGCAAATCCACCACCTTGCATACGTTCAAAGTTGAAGTTACCTTCCATAAATAAGCCACGGAATGCACACTTCCAAAGTATGCCTTTAGTAATAACTTTTCTGACAGCAGTATCTTGATACTCATCAATGCCATCAATCAAAGAACCTGTTTCTGGTTTATCCTGCGTTTTCAATGCGGTGCTGTTATCAGATACCATCTTCGAAATCCTCATTCTGCTGACTTGAATTTTTATTGTTACCACTAAAGAAGAAGTAGAGTGCGGCGGCTGATGCGCCTAAAATAGCGACGGCCATAATTGGGAGTTTGAGATAGGTTGTCATCACGAAACCAATAAAGAACACACCGGCCACTTCTTTTGACCACATAATTTTTAGAAGCATTGCAAAACCAATTGCGGGTACCATTTTCGCCCCAATACCTAATCCTTCTAATAAGACTTTTGGCGTGTTCTCATCAATCCATTGAGCAGCATGTTCACCAAAATAAACAGTAACAAAAGCGACTAAAGCATAAAGGAGTGAACGGACAATAAGTGTAATAATCAGCAAGCGAGAGATCCCCGCCCCGTCAGCCTTTTCTGCATATCGATCCGCTTTACCCATGGTAAATGCAGTCATAGCAAAGAAACCAATCACCAACATCTGCATTAAAACAGCAATAGGCATACCTATTCCCATTGCAACTTCCGGTGATTGTTTTGTCATTACTGCAAAAGCAACTGCTGCAATGGTGCCTAAAGTCACATCTGGTGGTTGAGCTCCGGCATTAGGTACAAGCCCTAACCATGCAAGTTCTAAGGTAGCACCTGCAATTAATCCTACTTGCATATCTCCCATAATCAGGCCGACAACGGGCCCTGTAATTAATGGTCGATGGATATTTAATGCCACGTCGTACTTATCGATACCGCAAAAGAAGGCCCATAAAGCCACTAAAGAAGCTTCAAAAATCATAAATTATCCTCAAACCTGCCTATAGCAGGTTTTCTTGATCAGGAAATAATCAGGCTGATGCGAGTGTTAGTACATCAACAGGAGTTTGATCTGGTGTGTTTTGGACTGTGCAAGTAACCCCTTTTTCGATAAGACGCTTAAAAGCACTAAGATCTTTTTCATCGATAGAGACTGTTTTCGCAATTTGACGTTTACCTTCATGAAAATGCATATTGCCAACATTACAATGAGTAATAGGCACGCCACCTTCAACTAAACGGGCTACATCAGTTGGGTTATTACACAGAACAAAAATTTTCTGACGAGGAGATGCTTTGCTAATAACATCAATAGTTTTTTGAATAGAGAAAAAGCGAACCGCATATTCGCCGCCAGCAGATGCTTTCATTCCCGCCTGCATAAATGCAGCATTGGGACCTTCAGCAGCATCATCATTAGCGACTAAAATTAGGTTTGCTTCCGTATGTTTACCCCATGTAATGCGGATTTGTCCATGAAGTAAACGTTCATCAATGCGGGTCCAGACAATATTAGGTGTGTTCATAACTAGCTCTCTTATTATATTTTATTAATTTAAAGCAGACTGTGTGTCTTCTGTTTTAAGTGAGAACGGATAAATTGTGACGCCTTGTACAACTCGATTGATTTCTCCGGTTGGAGATGGATTATCAGGCGTATTCCCTAGTGCAATAGAACTGTGAAATGCAAATGATTGCGCCAACATCAAATAAGGGAACAATAGCGCCACATCTGAACAGTTCTCTAACGCTGGAATATAAACAAAACTCTCTGGTGAAAAAGTTTTATCATTTCGTGCGGTGATCGCGATCACCTTGCCTGATGCATTATCGTGAATAACCTCTCGTAATAAATCTGTCTCGTATTGACGTGTATAAGGATCATTAGAGAAAAACATCACCACAAGGGTTTCTTTATTTACGATGGATTTAGGCCCGTGTCGAAAGCCTAATGGGGTATCAAAATTGGCTACGACTTTACCCGCCGTCAGCTCTAACATTTTTAATGCGGCTTCTTGTGCTAGCCCTTGTAATCCTCCGCTACCAAGATAAATAACGCGTTTGAATTTTCCTGCGTATTGATGGCGGATAATTTTATTTGCTTTGTCAAATTGCGCTTTGTAATCACTAAAAAACGGCGCAATAGCATCAGTAAATACACTATCGCCTAAAAAGATAGTGACCGCCGCCATCATCATTGAAGAAAAACTTGATGTCATTGCTAATGAGCGATCGTTTGACTCTTCCGGCATTAATAACGCCAATGCCTTATGACTATTTTGGCAATATTGATAAAGCTGGCCCTGAGGGTTACAGGTTAAAACTAAGTGGTAACATTGCGATAAGCACTTCTTTGCAATATCTAACGCAGCCACACTTTCGGGGCTATTCCCTGAACGAGCAAAAGAAATCAGTAATGTAGGGATATCTTCGGCTAAATATTCTTGAGGATCAGCGACTAAATCCGTTGTGGCAATAGCATCAACACGACGTTTTATAGCTCCCGTCAAAATAGGTGCTAACGCTCTACCGGCAAACGCGGATGTTCCAGCTCCCGTAAGAATTATTCTGCTATTTGATGCCTCCAATGCTTTTTCTAAAAAAGACTCAATATCAGCACGTTTTTCTCGAATTGATAGCCATGTTTTTTTCCAGCACTCTGGTTGCTGGTCAATTTCTTTCGCTGTCCAAAATGCGTTTAACTGCTCAAGTTCAGCGGTTTGATAGCTTAAATATTCCATGGTTTCCCTCAATTAATGGACATTGCACGCATCGGCATAAACCGACAACACATCACGAATTTTCGCAATAACAAATGACTCAGGCGTACCCGCAATTTTCCCCTCTCTAAACTGGGTAAATTGATAAGGCAAATATTGGCTAAGTAAGGGAAGTGGAATAGGCTTAACAGATAAATTATCCATTAATGTGTCAATAGCAGTATTAATCTCGGCATCAGGCCAATAATAACGAATACGATCACTAAAACTATAAACACGAGCAAAGGCGAGTTGACGTTCATCACCGTGATAATATTTTTGCCAAAAATTAGGCTCACGGCACATCAATTGTTCCATTTTTTCACGTAATCGAGAGCACTTTTCAAGAGGAAATAATGTTTCTTCAATGGCGCAAAGAGCATATAAACCTTCACGCATAGCAAATGTTAGCGCCGGCCCAACTTTTAAAATAGCAAAGTGATCATGGACGAGTTGCTGATAAGCTTGATTGGTTTGATAATCTGTAGAGTGAGCTTCAAAAACCAGATGAGAATAGTCATTTACTACTTGGCTTAACGCTTGTGCTTTTTCAGATTGATAATCAATAATACCGGTATGATCAAATTCAACCCCAGGCTGTACAACTAAACCTATAACACGAGTCCAACACTCTCCCACACCAGCGTCATAAAATGCTTGGCGATGGCACGCTAATGTTTTACGGGCAGCATCAGGTGAAGTCACCTCAACGGTATCAAGCTCTTCAGCAGCACCACCAGGAACGGGGACTTCTGTGCCAACAACATAAACAATATCACTAAAACCAAATGTCTTTTTGGCGGTATTTTCTGCAATAACAGCAAGACGAGCTGCACGCGATGCCACGATTTCATCTGTTAAAGGAATAGGATCATCTGCACAAGACATACTGCAATCAAGATGGATTTTTTTAAATCCCGCGGCAACATAATGTGCAATAAGTACATCCGCATTTGCCATCGCTTCTTCAGCATTAAGATGCTGCCAGCGATTAGGCCCTAAATGGTCACCACCAAGGATAAGCTTTTCGACAGGAAAACCGACATTTTCCGCTTTCTCAATAACATATTGGTAGAAATCAGCGGGAGTCATACCTGTATAACCACCAAACTGATCAACCTGATTAGAGGTGGCTTCAATCAGCAGAAAGGAATCATCGTCCAGCGCTTGTAATAAAGCAGCTTCTATTACTAAAGGGTGGGCAGAACAAACAGAATAAATACCATTCTGTTTGCCTGATTTATGCTGCTGAACAATCTTTTCTAAAGGATGCATGTAAATACTAACTCCATAATCAACACCGGCGGTGTTGCTAATGGAGTTAGCAAATTACGCTGTCTTATCGTCCACAATGATAACGTCGATTTTATGATCTTTCAGTTCCTGAACATACTCATCAGGAATACCTGAATCCGTCACTAACACATCAATATCACCAAACTCTCTGATCATATGACAGCTGCGTTTACCGAATTTCGTAGAATCTGCAACCGCAATAATCGTTTCTGAGATATCACACATTAAACGGTTAAGACTGGCTTCCTGTTCATTGTGAGTAGTGATACCAACACGTAAATCAAATCCGTCAACACCAAGAAAAACCTTATCGAAACGGTAATTTCTTAGACTATTTTCAGCTTGTGAGCCAGAAAAAGACAATGCACTTTTTCGCAATACACCACCTGTCATTAAAACCTCAACACCTGTGGTATTTGCTAACTCCATTGCGACATCCAGACCGTTAGTCATGACGACTACATTTTCGCGCGACTTTAAATGTGTCGCGATTTCGCGTGTAGTTGTCCCCGAGTCAAGAATGACGGTGTCTCCATCCTTTATCAGCGTTGCGGCAGCTTTCCCGATTAATGTTTTAATGCCCGCATTTTGTCCACGTTTTTCATGGATACTCAGTTCAGCAATAAAGCCTGTATTAGGAATTGCTGCGCCATGAGAGCGAACGATATAGCCATTTTTCTCAAGAAAACTTAGATCGCTGCGGATAGTGACACTTGAGACTTTAAATAATTCAGCGAGATCTTCGACTCTGGTTTTGCCCTGTTGGTTAACCATATCGAGGATTTCCATACGCCTCTCAACTGCCGCTTTCACTTTCGTCTCCTTACGAAACCAAAAGATTTACTTTCGATTGATTTCGAATGTAGTTTACTACGCCAAATTTAACCGACAACGCAAAAAAACAAAACTTTTGATCTCTTTCACAAAGTTTCGATTTCACTGTCGATTGCTTACGATTATTTTCGTGTCATGTCAATGATAGCCTTGAGGGCATCAGTTTCCAATAAATAAAATGATATAAGGTAATGTCACTCTTATGATTACACCATATATAGCTATATAAAATGCCATGAAATAGAGTTAATAGCGAAATATTTCACAAAAATCAGATTAAAAATTCAAAATGATTATTTATTTTCGAAAAATAAAAGAGTCATATCGCTCAAATAATCAAAAGAACACGAAATTATCGCCATGAGAACATCGTTAAATTGAAAATTATTGTGTTATATACTTATCAATAAACTTTCATTTACTTTCGATATTCTATATTTGTGAT
>OJWU01000342.1_pt1 | contig 10691 bp, 9 predicted proteins | sample 1600531 | NCBI WGS metagenome assembly OJWU01 (sample SAMN04436822, study PRJEB24849) | human gut metagenome | biome: human gut; feature: NICU; material: stool | host: Homo sapiens | place: USA: Saint Louis, MO | collected 2011-05-27 | reverse complement strand
ATCAGCAAAAGGGGATGATAAGTTTATCACCACCGACTATTTGCAACAGTGCCGGTTTTGTCACCCGGAAGTTTTACCTCCTCCAGGGCATCGACAAGAGCGCCGACCGTCTGCTGATGTTCCAGAACGTAGGCGTGTACGGATTTACGCAGCAGCAGTTGGCTGTTGCCGCGTGGCTTGTAGCCGTTGATATAGGGCAGGCCCAGGGCATCGAGTACGGCGCTAATGTTCTGGTGCTTGAGCTCGACTGAAGACTTGCTGCGACCGTTCAGCAGTTGGCGCAGTGCCTGGTTGTGCTCGGACTTGTGGTACGGCTCCCCAGCCGCCTCGGCACGCAGCATGTCGAAATAGTCTTCGACCGTGGCCAGGACCTCTTCTTCGGACCAGTCTTCGCCGATGCGAATGATGCGAAACCCGAGCCGCGTCAGCGCCGGAACGACGGTCGTCTCGCCACCGGAGAAGCTGTCAGCAGTGAGCGGGCCCTGCTCGGGAAATTGCTTGCCGAAGGCCACACCGGCGATGGCCTTGGAATCGCAATCGGTGCCGGTCTTCGGATCACGTACCAGGAAGTCGCGGGACTTGCCGTAGCCGTGGCGCGCCAGGAATTTCGTGCGGCCCAGTTGCACGAACTCATCGATGGCAGCCTGCACGGCGGCGGGGCTTCGAAGCTGGGAGAGTTGAGACACAGGGTCCTTCCTTACTGTCATGGTGTGCCGGGAACCGCCGAGCCACGAGATTATGAGTAGCCCCTGAACAGAAACGTCACGATAAAAGCCGTGAACGCCACCAGGCCCATTAAATCCCTTGCGTATTTGCAGCCCGTGCTGTCCAAACCTGTACCAGGTCCGATCAACACGCTCCAACCATTGAGGTACGAAAACACCGCCTGACCGAACAAAAAATGCGTGATAGCCGCCGCAGCCATGACGCCGGAATCGTCAGACAGGCTGTAGCTGTTGACCATTGCCCTGTACGCCTGCATCTGAAATGGCTATTGCCCTGATGGGAGCCGGCTTTTCAGCCACCGACACCAGCGATGCCGTCAATATTCTTTACCCGATAACCATGACCGTACAAGCTAACAAGGCCTGGCAAGCCAGCGGACTTAAAAAGTCTTTTTTTCTACCATCCCACAAAAAAGTTCGTGGTGGAGAAAAGATAAGCTATGCAAGGCTTTAGGAGACGTGGTTTTTCAGGATGACGAAGAACGATTCGGCGCTAGGTGCAACATAGGTGCATCGCACGAGCGCTAGGAACGGCGAAAAAAGGCGGACGTGGCGAAATCGGTAGACGCAGCAGACTTTAAAATTGGAGTGCCCGCGGGGAAATCCGCGGAGTAGAACCGCTCAAAGTCGGGGAACGCTAACGGGCAATACCCTAAGCCAATCCCGAGCCAAGCCCCTTCGGGGGAAGGTGTAGAGACTGGACGGGCGGCGCCTAAAGCCTTCGGGCAATGGCGAAGGGACAGTCCAGACCACGAACGTCATCAGACGGCGGCGAAAGTCGAGGTGGTACGAAAATCTGCTTCTCTGTGAGAGTACGGGTTCGAGTCCCGTCGTCCGCACCACAAAGCCAAACATCCCTGCGATGATCGACCTCTGGGCGTTTGGTCGTGAGCCCGCCACCCTCGCGCTACGCTTTGCGCAGGCGTCGAAGGCGATCAGGTGCGCCCATCGATTCCGTCGAGCACCATCGCTGCGAGTTCATCGCTGGTGTGTGCACCACTATCGAGAACACGGGTTGTGCATGGAAGCCGTTCCCTTGCGGCCAAGCATCGGGCGACATTCGCTAATCGCCACTCTCGAATCTCCGCATTTCGATTCGGGTCAGGATGCATGGTCTGGTTCGCGATCCGGTGACGCAATAGGTCCTCGTTGAGCGTCAGAAAGATGTGCAGCAGCTGATCGTCGATCCGCCTTACCCCGTCGAGTATCTCAGTCAGATAGTCCGGGTGCACGAGCGTCATTGGGATGATGATGTCCTGCGAGTAATTCCTTCGAATCTCCCTGACCGCCGCGATCGTAAGTCCCCTCCACAAGGGGAGATCCTGATAGTCTCCGCTCGCTGGCATGGGGACCGTTTCTTTCACCACGAACCCGATTTCCTCGGGGTCAAAGATCAGCGATTTGGAACGCCGATCGCGCAGCCGCTTAGCGAGCGTCGTCTTTCCGGCGCCGAAAGGTCCGTTGATCCAGATTATCATTGTCGACGGCCTCTAACCTGAAGGCTCGCAAGAGCGCTCGACGGCCTCGTGCGGAGGCACGATCGGAGTGGTTCCGAAATGCTTCTCAAGATAGGTGACGCCGAACGTCACGATGTCCTGCGCGTCGAACAGGTAGCACTGAGCAAAGCCCACGACACCTTCTCGATGGCGACCGAGCTTCACGTAAGCATTTGCTATAGTTTCAACCGCATCCGGCTTTCCTTCGATAGCAAAGCAATCGAGAATGCCGTTTGAATCGTAATCCGATGCCGTTTTCCAGGCGACTTCACCGTCTCTTCCAAGCATCGGCATCTCATACGTCACCCACCGTTTGTTGGGGATATCGGCAACCGCCTCGGCGTAGTGCAATGCGGTAACGGAGTTTAGCGGCGCACCCAACAGCAGGGCCTTCCCGCCAAGGCGAACGAACCGCTCGACGGGCGATCCTTCCCCCAAGGCGTGACCGAGTTCGTGAGGCTCCGTCAGCGTTTCAGCCAGCGGACCAACCGCGACCATCGATGCATCGGGGTGCGCGCTGCGCCGCGCGCCGGGGGCTTGAACCAGAAATTGATTCAGCAGGCCGAACCCACGGTAAGTCCCGGCTGTTGCGGGATCGAACGGCAGCCAGGTACGGCGGGCTTCGTCATCCAGCCGAGCGCCATTCAGAGTCTCCTCGTAGGGTGATCGGTCCCACGACGCGTATCCCATCACAGTGCCAGTCGGCCCAACCGCGGAGCGTAACGCGGCAACGACCGTCTCCGCTCCTCCTTCGACCGGACCAATCGCTTTAAGTGAGGCATGCACCATCAAGAGGTCACCGGTTTGGACTCCGAGTTTTTGAAGCGCCTCCGTTATTGCCTTCCGCGTATGCATCGCGATATCTCCTCTAAACTGCAAAACACTATACGGGGTCTGACGCTCAGTGGAACGAAAACTCACGTTAAGGGATTTTGGTCATGAGATTATCAAAAAGGATCTTCACCTAGATCCTTTTAAATTAAAAATGAAGTTTTAAATCAATCTAAAGTATATATGAGTAAACTTGGTCTGACAGTTACCAATGCTTAATCAGTGAGGCACCTATCTCAGCGATCTGTCTATTTCGTTCATCCATAGTTGCCTGACTCCCCGTCGTGTAGATAACTACGATACGGGAGGGCTTACCATCTGGCCCCAGTGCTGCAATGATACCGCGAGACCCACGCTCACCGGCTCCAGATTTATCAGCAATAAACCAGCCAGCCGGAAGGGCCGAGCGCAGAAGTGGTCCTGCAACTTTATCCGCCTCCATCCAGTCTATTAATTGTTGCCGGGAAGCTAGAGTAAGTAGTTCGCCAGTTAATAGTTTGCGCAACGTTGTTGCCATTGCTGCAGGCATCGTGGTGTCACGCTCGTCGTTTGGTATGGCTTCATTCAGCTCCGGTTCCCAACGATCAAGGCGAGTTACATGATCCCCCATGTTGTGCAAAAAAGCGGTTAGCTCCTTCGGTCCTCCGATCGTTGTCAGAAGTAAGTTGGCAGCAGTGTTATCACTCATGGTTATGGCAGCACTGCATAATTCTCTTACTGTCATGCCATCCGTAAGATGCTTTTCTGTGACTGGTGAGTACTCAACCAAGTCATTCTGAGAATAGTGTATGCGGCGACCGAGTTGCTCTTGCCCGGCGTCAACACGGGATAATACCGCACCACATAGCAGAACTTTAAAAGTGCTCATCATTGGAAAACGTTCTTCGGGGCGAAAACTCTCAAGGATCTTACCGCTGTTGAGATCCAGTTCGATGTAACCCACTCGTGCACCCAACTGATCTTCAGCATCTTTTACTTTCACCAGCGTTTCTGGGTGAGCAAAAACAGGAAGGCAAAATGCCGCAAAAAAGGGAATAAGGGCGACACGAAAATGTTGAATACTCATACTCTTCCTTTTTCAATATTATTGAAGCATTTACCAGGGTTATTGTCTCATGAGCGGATACATATTTGAATGTATTTAGAAAAATAAACAAATAGGGGTTCCGCGCACATTTCCCCGAAAAGTGCCACCTGACGTCTAAGAAACCATTATTATCATGACATTAACCTATAAAAATAGGCGTATCACGAGGCCCTTTCGTCTTCAAGAATTTTATAAACCGTGGAGCGGGCAATACTGAGCTGATGAGCAATTTCCGTTGCACCAGTGCCCTTCTGATGAAGCGTCAGCACGACGTTCCTGTCCACGGTACGCCTGCGGCCAAATTTGATTCCTTTCAGCTTTGCTTCCTGTCGGCCCTCATTCGTGCGTTCTAGGATCCTCCGGCGTTCAGCCTGTGCCACAGCCGACAGGATGGTGACCACCATTTGCCCCATATCACCGTCGGTACTGATCCCGTCATCAATGAACCGGACTGCCACGCCCTGAGCGTCAAATTCCTTTATCAGTTGGATCATATCGGCAGTGTCGCGGCCAAGACGGTCGAGCTTCTTAACCAGAATGACATCACCTTCCTCCACCTTCATCCTCAGCAAATCCAGCCCTTCCCGGTCTGTTGAACTGCCGGATGCCTTATCGGTAAATATACGGTTTGCTTTCACACCTGCGTCTTTGAGTGCTCTGACCTGAAGATCAAGAGACTGCTGACTGGTTGAGACCCGAGCGTAACCAAAAAGTCGCATAAAAATGTACCTTAAATCGAATATCGGACAACTCATGTCTATTATTACAAATTTACGATTTAATAGACATATTAATGTAACAGTTTTACGATGTCCGATAATTTATAACATTTCGTACGGTTGGAAAAATGTTACTAAATGCCCGTCAGGCAGGGAGGCCGATATGCCCGTTGACTTTCTGACCACTGAGCAGACTGAAAGCTATGGCAGATTCACCGGTGAACCGGATGAGCTTCAGCTGGCACGATATTTTCACCTTGATGAAGCAGACAAGGAATTTATCGGAAAAAGCAGAGGTGATCACAACCGTCTGGGCATTGCCCTGCAAATTGGATGTGTCCGTTTTCTGGGCACCTTCCTCACCGATATGAATCATATTCCTTCCGGCGTCCGGCATTTTACCGCCAGACAGCTCGGGATTCGTGATATCACCGTTCTTGCAGAATACGGTCAGAGGGAAAATACCCGCCGTGAGCATGCAGCGCTGATACGTCAGCACTATCAGTATCGTGAATTTGCCTGGCCCTGGACATTTCGCCTTACCCGTCTTTTATATACCCGGAGCTGGATAAGCAACGAACGTCCTGGCCTGCTTTTCGATCTGGCGACAGGGTGGCTTATGCAACATCGTATTATTCTCCCCGGAGCCACTACGCTGACCCGGTTGATTTCAGAGGTAAGGGAAAAGGCGACGTTGCGCCTGTGGAACAAACTGGCACTGATACCGTCAGCCGAACAGCGTTCACAGCTGGAGATGCTGCTGGGGCCAACTGATTGCAGCCGCCTGTCTTTACTGGAATCACTGAAAAAGGGCCCTGTGACCATCAGTGGTCCGGCGTTTAATGAAGCAATTGAACGCTGGAAAACTCTGAACGATTTTGGCCTGCATGCTGAAAACCTGAGTACACTCCCGGCTGTGCGCCTGAAAAATCTCGCACGTTATGCTGGTATGACTTCGGTGTTCAATATTGCCAGGATGTCACCGCAGAAAAGGATGGCGGTTCTGGTTGCCTTTGTCCTTGCATGGGAAACGCTGGCGCTGGATGATGCATTGGACGTTCTGGACGCCATGCTGGCCGTTATCATCCGTGACGCCAGAAAGATTGGGCAGAAAAAACGGCTCCGCTCGCTGAAGGATCTGGATAAATCTGCATTGGCGCTCGCCAGCGCATGTTCGTACCTGCTGAAAGAAGAAACACCGGACGAATCGATTCGTGCTGAGGTGTTCAGCTACATCCCAAGGCAAAAGCTGGCTGAAATCATCACGCTTGTCCGTGAAATTGCCCGGCCCTCAGACGATAATTTTCATGAAGAAATGGTGGAGCAGTACGGGCGCGTTCGTCGTTTCCTGCCCCATCTGCTGAATACCGTTAAATTTTCATCCGCACCTGCCGGGGTTACCACTCTGAATGCCTGTGACTACCTCAGCCGGGAGTTCAGCTCACGGCGGCAGTTTTTTGACGACGCACCAACGGAAATTATCAGTCGGTCATGGAAACGGCTGGTGATTAACAAGGAAAAACATATCACCCGCAGGGGATACACGCTCTGCTTTCTCAGTAAACTGCAGGATAGTCTGAGGCGGAGGGATGTCTACGTTACCGGCAGTAACCGGTGGGGAGATCCTCGTGCAAGATTACTACAGGGTGCTGACTGGCAGGCAAACCGGATTAAGGTTTATCGTTCTTTGGGGCACCCGACAGACCCGCAGGAAGCAATAAAATCTCTGGGTCATCAGCTTGATAGTCGTTACAGACAGGTTGCTGCACGTCTTTGCGAAAATGAGGCTGTCGAACTCGATGTTTCTGGCCCGAAGCCCCGGTTGACAATTTCTCCCCTCGCCAGTCTTGATGAGCCGGACAGTCTGAAACGACTGAGCAAAATGATCAGTGATCTACTCCCTCCGGTGGATTTAACGGAGTTGCTGCTCGAAATTAACGCCCATACCGGATTTGCTGATGAGTTTTTCCATGCTAGTGAAGCCAGTGCCAGAGTTGATGATCTGCCCGTCAGCATCAGCGCCGTGCTGATGGCTGAAGCCTGCAATATCGGTCTGGAACCACTGATCAGATCAAATGTTCCTGCACTGACCCGACACCGGCTGAACTGGACAAAAGCGAACTATCTGCGGGCTGAAACTATCACCAGCGCTAATGCCAGACTGGTTGATTTTCAGGCAACGCTGCCACTGGCACAGATATGGGGTGGAGGAGAAGTGGCATCTGCAGATGGAATGCGCTTTGTTACGCCAGTCAGAACAATCAATGCCGGACCGAACCGCAAATACTTTGGTAATAACAGAGGGATCACCTGGTACAACTTTGTGTCCGATCAGTATTCCGGCTTTCATGGCATCGTTATACCGGGGACGCTGAGGGACTCTATCTTTGTGCTGGAAGGTCTTCTGGAACAGGAGACCGGGCTGAATCCAACCGAAATTATGACCGATACAGCAGGTGCCAGCGAACTTGTCTTTGGCCTTTTCTGGCTGCTGGGATACCAGTTTTCTCCACGCCTGGCTGATGCCGGTGCTTCGGTTTTCTGGCGAATGGACCATGATGCCGACTATGGCGTGCTGAATGATATTGCCAGAGGGCAATCAGATCCCCGAAAAATAGTCCTTCAGTGGGACGAAATGATCCGGACCGCTGGCTCCCTGAAGCTGGGCAAAGTACAGGTTTCAGTGCTGGTCCGTTCATTGCTGAAAAGTGAACGTCCTTCCGGACTGACTCAGGCAATCATTGAAGTGGGGCGCATCAACAAAACGCTGTATCTGCTTAATTATATTGATGATGAAGATTACCGCCGGCGCATTCTGACCCAGCTTAATCGGGGAGAAAGTCGCCATGCCGTTGCCAGAGCCATCTGTCACGGTCAAAAAGGTGAGATAAGAAAACGATATACCGACGGTCAGGAAGATCAACTGGGCACACTGGGGCTGGTCACTAACGCCGTCGTGTTATGGAACACTATTTATATGCAGGCAGCCCTGGATCATCTCCGGGCGCAGGGTGAAACACTGAATGATGAAGATATCGCACGCCTCTCCCCGCTTTGCCACGGACATATCAATATGCTCGGCCATTATTCCTTCACGCTGGCAGAACTGGTGACCAAAGGACATCTGAGACCATTAAAAGAGGCGTCAGAGGCAGAAAACGTTGCTTAACGTGAGTTTTCGTTCCACTGAGCGTCAGACCCCAAGAACTCCAGAACAGCATCCAGACACGCTTTGAAGTAGAAAATAGCACAGAGAGATAACTCTCAGGACAGGATGCCGAACGGCACAACAGAGCGTAAGGAGAAAATGTCACATAAGGCGCTCTTCCGCTTCCTCGCTCACTGACTCGCTACGCTCGGTCGTTCGACTGCGGCGAGCGGTGTCAGCTCACTCAAAAGCGGTAATACGGTTATCCACAGAATCAGGGGATAAAGCCGGAAAGAACATGTGAGCAAAAAGCAAAGCACCGGAAGAAGCCAACGCCGCAGGCGTTTTTCCATAGGCTCCGCCCCCCTGACGAGCATCACAAAAATCGACGCTCAAGCCAGAGGTGGCGAAACCCGACAGGACTATAAAGATACCAGGCGTTTCCCCCTGGAAGCTCCCTCGTGCGCTCTCCTGTTCCGACCCTGCCGCTTACCGGATACCTGTCCGCCTTTCTCCCTTCGGGAAGCGTGGCGCTTTCTCATAGCTCACGCTGTTGGTATCTCGGTTCGGTGTAGGTCGTTCGCTCCAAGCTGGGCTGTGTGCACGAACCCCCCGTTCAGCCCGACCGCTGCGCCTTATCCGGTAACTATCGTCTTGAGTCCAACCCGGTAAGACACGACTTATCGCCACTGGCAGCAGCCATTGGTAACTGATTTAGAGGAGTTTGTCTTGAAGTTATGCACCTGTTAAGGCTAAACTGAAAGAACAGATTTTGGTGACTGCGCTCCTCCAAGCCAGTTACCTTGGTTCAAAGAGTTGGTAGCTCAGCGAACCTTGAGAAAACCACCGTTGGTAGCGGTGGTTTTTCTTTATTTATGAGATGATGAATCAATCGGTCTATCAAGTCAACGAACAGCTATTCCGTTGACAAAAAAACAAGATCTGTACATATTCAAAAAAAACAACGGATTGACCCAATGGCACAGAACCCGTTTAAAGCACTAAATATCAATATTGACAAGATTGAGTCTGCTCTGACGCAGAATGGCGTCACAAACTATTCCTCTAATGTAAAAAACGAAAGAGAAACTCACATATCTGGCACATATAAAGGAATAGACTTCTTAATAAAACTAATGCCATCAGGCGGAAATACCACTATCGGAAGAGCGTCTGGGCAAAATAACACTTACTTTGATGAAATCGCCTTGATTATAAAAGAAAACTGTTTGTATTCAGACACAAAGAACTTTGAATACACCATTCCAAAATTCAGTGATGATGACAGGGCAAATCTATTTGAATTTCTTTCTGAAGAGGGGATAACAATAACAGAAGATAATAATAACGATCCTAATTGTAAACACCAATATATTATGACCACCAGCAATGGTGACAGGGTCAGGGCAAAAATTTACAAGCGCGGCTCTATTCAATTCCAAGGAAAATACCTTCAAATCGCGAGTTTGATTAACGATTTCATGTGCTCAATACTAAACATGAAAGAGATTGTCGAACAAAAAAATAAAGAATTTAATGTTGACATAAAAAAAGAAACTATTGAGTCCGAGTTGCATAGCAAACTACCAAAAAGCATCGATAAAATCCATGAAGATATCAAAAAACAGCTATCATGCTCGCTAATAATGAAAAAAATAGATGTCGAAATGGAAGATTACTCAACATACTGCTTCTCTGCATTAAGAGCCATAGAAGGCTTTATATATCAAATACTTAATGATGTTTGCAATCCATCATCATCAAAGAACCTTGGCGAATACTTCACTGAAAACAAACCCAAATATATAATCAGAGAAATACACCAAGAAACTATAAATGGTGAAATAGCGGAAGTTTTGTGTGAATGCTACACTTACTGGCATGAGAACAGGCATGGTTTGTTTCATATGAAACCAGGAATAGCTGACACGAAGACAATTAACAAATTAGAATCAATCGCAATCATCGATACCGTTTGCCAATTAATAGATGGTGGCGTAGCTAGGTTGAAATTATGAAAAAAGATAAAAAATATCAAATAGAAGCAATAAAAAATAAAGATAAAACTTTATTTATTGTCTATGCTACTGATATTTATAGCCCGAGCGAATTTTTCTCAAAAATCGAATCCGACTTGAAGAAAAAGAAAAGCAAGGGTGATGTTTTTTTTGATTTAATAATTCCTAACGGTGGAAAAAAAGATCGTTACGTCTATACGTCATTTAATGGCGAGAAGTTTTCAAGTTACACATTAAACAAAGTTACGAAAACTGATGAATATAATGATTTATCTGAGCTCTCGGCTTCGTTCTTTAAAAAAAACTTTGATAAGATCAACGTAAACCTTCTATCCAAAGCCACATCATTTGCTTTGAAAAAAGGCATTCCAATATAATATCAAGCCAGAAGACATTTACCATAACGTCTCATTACGCGCACCGCCAAAACGCGCTGAACGCGATTCTGACGCAGACACCGCAAAAAGAGATGTTTTCCCCGGGGTAAACCGGAAAAATGCGTCAGGATCGCTTTCAGCTCACTGCATAGCTATGCATGAAAGTGAATGGCGATCGGTTTGGGGGCTTACGGCGTTCATACCGTCTGTTTTCGACAGTTTCTCTCCGGGAAGTTAATCTGCCATAAGCCTGGATAACAGGGCACGGTGATACTCCGTAATAGCGATCA
>OJWU01000341.1_pt1 | contig 10725 bp, 9 predicted proteins | sample 1600531 | NCBI WGS metagenome assembly OJWU01 (sample SAMN04436822, study PRJEB24849) | human gut metagenome | biome: human gut; feature: NICU; material: stool | host: Homo sapiens | place: USA: Saint Louis, MO | collected 2011-05-27 | reverse complement strand
TCTTCCAGCGAATCGAATAGTCAGCGGAACGGCTGATAACGGGACGCCGGTAGCAGGCACTCCTGTGCCGGCGACATTCGTGGTAATCGCATCCATGACATAACCTGAATACAGAAGACGCTTCAGGTTTGCATAAGGAGAGTTACTGTGAAAAATGACAATGCAGTGCAACACAACAACCAGACTGCTTCTGAGCAGACATTATCCCCGGACGAGGGCCACGTATTGCATAAGGTGAGAGATCCCGTGTGCGGGATGGCCATCCTGCCCGACAGGGCGCACAGCAGCATTCGATACCAGGACCACCAACTTTATTTCTGCTCCGCCAGCTGTGAGAGTAAATTTAAAGCCCATCCCGATCGTTATCTTACCGAAGATGCCAGTGAACATTCCCATCACCATCACCACGATCATCACGAAGTCAGCCCTGATCAGATAAAACAGCCTCACAACCAGGCGGAAAAAGAGAATTCTGAAGGTGTGTGGACATGTCCGATGCACCCGGAGATACGCCGCAGTGGTCCCGGAAGCTGTCCTGTCTGTGGAATGGCACTGGAGCCGCTCGTAGCTACGGCATCCACGGGGCCGAGTGATGAACTTCACGACATGACAAGACGCTTCTGGCTGGGGTTGTTGCTGGCGTTTCCGGTTCTGGTACTCGAAATGGGATCTCATCTGTTTCCCGACTTGAGGAATACAGTACCGCCACAGTACAACACATGGCTGCAGTTGCTTCTGGCCTCCCCTGTCGTGTTGTGGTGTGGCTGGCCATTCTTCGCCCGGGCCGGAATGTCGTTACGTAACCGCTCCCTGAATATGTTTACCCTTGTTGCAATGGGGACCGGCGTAGCCTGGGTTTACAGCGTCATTGCAACCGTCTTCCCCTCCTGGTTTCCTGCATCGTTCAGAAACATGGATGGCCTGGTGGCCGTTTATTTTGAAGCCGCGGCAGTAATTACGGTGCTTGTACTGCTGGGACAGGTTCTTGAGCTGCGGGCACGGGAACAAACCTCAGGTGCCATTACTGCGCTTCTGAACCTTGCCCCCAAAACCGCCAGGCGGCTGGACCATGACGGTCATGAAACGGATATTAATGCGGAAGATGTCCTGCCTGGCGATAAGCTCCGCATCAGACCTGGGGAGAGTATTCCGGTCGACGGTATCGTGGTCGAAGGCACAACAACCGTTGATGAATCGATGGTGACCGGGGAGTCTATGCCGGTTACCAAAACGGAGGGTGCCCCTGTCATTGGGGGGACGATTAATCAGACAGGTAGTCTTATCATCCGTGCAGAGAAAGTCGGAGATGAAACGATGCTCTCACGAATTGTTCAGATGGTCGCTGATGCACAGCGTTCGCGAGCCCCCATCCAGAGAATGGCTGACAGCGTTTCAGGCTGGTTTGTTCCTCTGGTGATACTTATCGCGGTTGTTGCTTTCGTGATCTGGTCTGTCTGGGGGCCCGAGCCCAGGATGGCGCACGGTCTGATTGCGGCTGTGTCGGTCCTGATTATTGCCTGTCCCTGCGCGCTGGGGCTGGCCACGCCGATGTCGATAATGGTGGGGGTGGGCAAAGGAGCCCAGGCCGGGGTGTTAATCAAAAATGCCGAAGTCCTTGAGCGTCTTGAAAAAGTGGACACGCTGGTTGTCGACAAAACAGGCACGCTCACGGAAGGTTCGCCTACGGTGACAGGAATTATCAGTCTCAGTCCGGGTGGGGAAGCCTCTCTTTTGCGTGTAACGGCCGCAGTGGAAAAAGGCTCGCAGCATCCGCTGGGTATGGCAGTCGTCAGAGCAGCACAGGAAAAGGGGATCGCAATACCCGCAGTCACTCATTTCGATGCGCCGTCGGGTAAAGGTGTCACAGGCGATGTCGAAGGTCAACGGATTGTTATTGGTAATGAACTGGTTATGCAGGAAAACAGTATCGTTGTTGATAATCAAAAGGCCGTTGCGGATACGTTGCGGATGGAAGGCGCTACCGTTATCTATGTGGCCACGGACGGGGACCTTGCAGGCCTGATAGCTATTTCGGATCCCGTGAAAGCAACCACGCCGGATGCACTTAAAGCGTTGCGTCAGGCGGGGATCCGCATCGTTATGCTCACCGGGGATAACCAGCTTACCGCTGAAGCAGTCGCACGGAAACTGGGAATAGATGAGGTTGAAGCCGGGATTCTGCCGGATGGCAAAAAAGCAGTGATAACCCGACTGAAAGCGTCTGGCCATGTGGTTGCGATGGCCGGAGACGGTGTGAATGATGCCCCGGCGCTGGCAGCGGCTGACGTGGGAATAGCCATGGGAACGGGTACAGATGTGGCAATTGAAAGTGCCGGAGTCACCCTTCTCAAAGGCGACCTGATGATACTGAACAGGGCCCGTCATCTGTCAGAGATCACCATGAAAAATATCCGACAGAATCTGTTTTTTGCATTTATCTACAACGCACTTGGTGTGCCGGTGGCTGCAGGCCTGCTTTATCCTGTGTATGGAATACTGCTGTCGCCAGTTATTGCGGCGGCGGCCATGGCTCTTTCTTCCGTCAGCGTCATTGTGAATGCGTTGCGTCTGAAAAGTGTCAGGCTCGGGAAATAACACTGAGTGAAGGGTCTGTTATGAACAGAAGGAGTCCAGTATGAAAAGTACCACCTATGCGCTTATTGCTGTCGCCGCGATCGCGGCATTTGCCCTCCTGCGAGAACACTGGTCACATGTGGCAGGTTACTGGCCATATCTGTTATTGCTGGTCTGCCCGCTAATGCATCTTTTCCACGGCCACGGAGGGCATGGGGATCACCAACATCACGGAAGTGAAAACGATAAAAAAAATTAATCCGGCAAACGGGGCCGCGTCGCGGTCCCGTTATCAGTCCAGGTATCGTTCGTAGTCTCTGGCATGCGCAAAGGCATGCTGTTCGAGTTTGTTATCAGCGGGTGCCGATGCCCGGAACGCCAGTGAATTAACAGGATTGTTATTGATGACCAGCTCGTAATGTAAATGAGGACCGGATGAACGTCCGCTGTTACCGGATAACGCAATAGCGCCTCCCCGGGTAACCCTGGCCCCTTTAGTAACGAGTATTTTATTGAGGTGGAGATAGCGAGTTTTAACACCGGCTTTTCCCGTTACTTCAACAAAATATCCCATGGTACTGTTGTATTCGGCCCGGGTGATTTTTCCGTCGATGACGCTGACTATTTTCGTGTTCATGGGCATGGAATAATCAATGCCATTATGGGGACTCACTTTTCCCGATACCGGGTTAAGTCTTGCAGGATTGAAAGGCGAACTGAGTCTTGCTGTGGCCGGTAACGGATAATCGAGACTGCCTTTCCCGGAAGTATCGGAAAGATTATAGAACTTTTTGTCTGATATACGATACGCCGTGTAATTAAATGAGCCGGACGTAAATTTATAAGCCACTACACGTGATTTTCCCGCTTTCTTTTGCAGTACGAGTTTTAATGATTCATTTTTTTTCAAATGCCGAAGATTAAAGCGGGAAGGCAAAGAGCGCTGAAGGATAGCGATCTCGTTCGATTCCAGCCCCGAGCGGGTGGCTGAAAGGTAAGCATTTTCTTTTACGACATCGGTAGAATACATTTACTGGAATTCGCCGTTAGCATGAACACTGCGGCGTATGCTAGGGGTTTTCAGGAGGCGTGTCATCTGCCAGTTAATCGGGAGTACCGTTGATGGTCGTCATTTTTGTAACATATCTTGTTTCCCGTTTGCTCCTGAAGATCTGGGAACTGTATGACCAGCCTGACGGTGATGATTAACGGGACTGAAACAGGTTACGGCAGAGCAATATGGGGCTCATGTCCTGCTACGTAACCCGTCAGTAAAGCCCTGCTAAGCACTAACCCGCCTGCAGTTACCTGGAGGAATACAGGCCGCGAAGCTTTCTTGCCTGTGTCTGATGAGCTTCCGCACCGGCATTATTGACCTGCTCATGCACGAGGGCGGCTTTCTCTCCGGCATTCAGTTCGTTAAAAGAAGAAGAGGAGGTCTTTGAATTTGCACCACTGTCGGACAGCATTTTTTTATGTTCCTCAATCATTTTCTGATGTGCATAGGACGCGCTGTTGTTCATAAATGAATGAGCAACAATGGCCCTTTCATGTTCATTCATTTCAGAGAATGAGGGCGTGTTGTTTTTATTAACCCTGTCCGGTAAGTTTTCATGCGTCGAGGAATTCACATGACTGACGGCTGAGGCATTATTAACAAATCGATGTGCTTCATGGGCAATATCACTGGACTGAGCAAAAGCTGCCCCACAAAATAAAGCTGTAAACGCAGTGGCCGTGATTAATATATTCATGTGTAATTACCTTCTGAGGTACATAAAAGATGTCCTTATGATCATATATAAAAATAATCAACCTGTGGGGAAGATGACGTAAATGTAATACAGCTATGTACATTACACGATTGTAATGAATTTGTTTCTTAAGGTGTGCTAGATTCATTTCATTGTAAGTGGATGAACCAGTAATTTAATTTAAATCGGTTCTCGAATTCTGTCAGTAACCATACTTTAAATAAGGGAATGCGCATGCTGTTGAAAACGTCTCGACGAACTTTCCTGAAGGGGTTAACCCTCTCTGGCGTAGCCGGAAGTCTTGGCGTATGGAGTTTCAATGCGCGTTCCAGTCTGAGCCTGCCAGTTGCCGCATCCCTGCAGGGTACTCAGTTTGACCTGACCATTGGTGAAACGGCCGTCAATATCACGGGCAGTGAGCGTCAGGCCAAAACAATCAATGGAGGCCTGCCGGGGCCCGTTCTTCGCTGGAAAGAAGGTGACACCATTACCCTGAAGGTCAAAAACCGTCTTAATGAACAGACGTCCATTCACTGGCACGGCATTATTCTTCCGGCCAATATGGATGGTGTTCCGGGGCTGAGTTTTATGGGCATAGAGCCTGATGATACCTACGTTTACACCTTTAAGGTTAAGCAGAACGGGACTTACTGGTACCACAGCCATTCCGGTCTGCAGGAACAGGAGGGGGTATACGGTGCCATTATCATCGATGCCAGGGAGCCAGAACCGTTTGCTTACGATCGTGAGCATGTGGTCATGTTGTCTGACTGGACCGATGAAAATCCTCACAGCCTGCTGAAAAAATTAAAAAAACAGTCGGATTACTACAATTTCAATAAACCAACCGTTGGCTCTTTTTTCCGCGACGTGAATACCAGGGGGCTGTCAGCCACCATTGCCGATCGGAAAATGTGGGCTGAAATGAAAATGAATCCGACTGACCTCGCGGATGTCAGTGGCTACACCTACACCTATCTCATGAACGGGCAGGCCCCGCTGAAAAACTGGACCGGACTGTTCCGTCCCGGTGAAAAGATACGCTTACGGTTTATCAACGGCTCGGCAATGACCTATTTCGATATCCGTATCCCCGGGCTGAAAATGACGGTCGTGGCTGCAGATGGCCAGTATGTAAACCCGGTTACCGTTGACGAATTCAGGATTGCCGTTGCCGAAACCTATGATGTCATTGTGGAGCCTCAGGGTGAGGCCTATACCATCTTCGCACAATCCATGGACAGGACCGGTTACGCTCGAGGGACACTGGCCACGAGAGAGGGGTTAAGTGCTGCCGTTCCCCCCCTCGATCCCCGTCCTCTGTTGACCATGGAAGATATGGGTATGGGGGGAATGGGACATGATATGGCAAGAATGGACCACAGCCAGATGGGAGGCATGGATAACAGCGGAGAGATGATGTCTATGGACGGTGCTGACCTTCCGGATAGCGGGACATCCTCCGCGCCCATGGATCACAGCAGCATGGCCGGTATGGATCATTCCCGGATGGCCGGAATGCCGGGTATGCAAAGTCATCCTGCGTCAGAAACGGATAACCCACTGGTTGATATGCAGGCGATGAGCGTCTCTCCGAAATTAAATGATCCGGGTATTGGTCTTCGAAATAACGGAAGAAAGGTTCTCACGTACGCGGATTTGAAAAGCCGCTTTGAGGATCCTGACGGACGTGAACCTGGCCGTACCATAGAACTGCATTTAACCGGCCACATGGAAAAGTTTGCCTGGTCATTTAACGGAATCAAGTTTTCAGATGCCGCACCGGTGCTGCTGAAATACGGTGAGCGGCTCAGGATCACGCTGATCAACGATACCATGATGACTCACCCCATTCACCTGCATGGTATGTGGAGCGATCTGGAAGATGAAAACGGTAATTTCATGGTTCGTAAACACACAATAGATGTTCCCCCTGGTACAAAACGCAGTTACAGAGTGACAGCAGATGCGCTTGGCCGCTGGGCGTATCACTGCCATTTGCTCTATCACATGGAAATGGGAATGTTTCGTGAAGTCCGGGTGGAGGAATGATGCGAATGAAGAGAAATTTGAAGGCCATACCTGTTCTGGTCGCCGGTTTGTTTACCTCACAGCTTTCTATTGCGGCGGGCTCCGTCTCTGCAGATCCCCACGCCGGGCACGACATGTCTGCCATGCAGATGCCAGCAGATGAGAATTTCACTGAGATGACGTCAATGGAGCCCATTGTAACTGAGAGCAGAACGCCAATTCCGCCTGTTACCGATGCCGACCGGAAGGCTGCATTCGGCAATTTACAGGGGCATGCGATTCACGACAGTGCGATTAATTATCTGGTTCTGCTGGATCAACTGGAATGGCAACGGTCGGATAACACCAACAATTTCAGCTGGAGTGTTAACAGCTGGATTGGAGGCGACACAGATCGGATTTGGCTAAAGAGTGAAGGTGAACGAAGCAATGGGGAAACGGAGGCGGCTGAAGCGCAGTTACTCTGGGGACATGCGGTTGGCCCATGGTGGGATTTGGTTACGGGTGTCAGGCAGGATTTCAGACCTGCTTCTGCCCGGACCTGGGCTGCTGTCGGTTTTCAGGGGCTGGCACTCTATAATTTTGAGTCTGAAATTACGGGTTTTGTCAGTAATGGCGGAAAAGCAGCCCTTCGTCTGGGAGGAGAATACGACGTTTTACTGACTAACCGGCTCATACTCCAGCCATCCTATGAGGTGAATTTCTACAGTCAGGATGATGAATCGCGGGGTCGCGGCAGGGGACTGACTGACACAGAGCTGGGGCTCCGGCTGCGCTATGAAATACGCCGTGAGTTTGCACCCTATATAGGCGTTTCCTGGAATCAACTTTACGGGAAAACATCCGATATGGCGAAAAGAGAAGGTGAGAAAGACCATCAGGTAGTATTCCTGGCGGGAGCCAGAATCTGGTTTTAACGCACTGATATAAAACACTCAACTAAACAGGTAAATAAAATGTCGATTTTAAATAAAGCCATTCTTACAGGTGGCCTCGTTATGGGCGTTGCTTTCTCTGCTATGGCCCATCCGGAATTAAAAAGCTCTGTGCCACAGGCTGATTCAGCCGTAGCGGCCCCGGAAAAGATTCAGCTTAATTTCTCGGAAAATCTGACCGTGAAATTCTCAGGTGCAAAATTAACGATGACGGGTATGAAAGGCATGTCATCACATTCTCCGATGCCGGTCGCGGCAAAAGTGGCGCCAGGCGCTGACCCTAAATCGATGGTCATTATTCCGCGAGAGCCTTTACCCGCTGGCACTTATCGTGTTGACTGGCGCGCGGTTTCTTCAGATACGCACCCTATTACCGGTAATTACACCTTTACAGTGAAGTAATATTATGAACGACCTGATTATGATTGTTATTCGTTTTCTTCTTTATCTGGATTTGATGGTAATATTTGGATTGCCATTTTTTCAGATATATGGAATAAGCGGTGTCAGACATGAAACCTATAACCTGACTAATTTCAGGTCGTTTATAACCTTTGCTGTTGTTACAGGCATCATTCTTACTGGCATTAATATGCTCCTGGTATCTAATGCCATGAGTGGAGTAACTGACCTCAGAGAATTATCCATCCATGTTATCGAGATGGTGATAGAAGAAACTGATGTGGGTATTAGCTGGATTGTCAGGCTCTGTGCCCTGTTTACCACACTCGGTGCTTTGTTCCTTTACACTAATAAGAGAGTATTGTCCTGCCTGCTGATGACGATGAGTGGGGGCGTGGCGCTGGCTACACTTGCCTGGGGAGGACACGCCGTTATGCATGACGGTCTGCATTACTATCTCCATTTACTGAGCGATCTGACCCATCTCGGCGCTGCAGGTGCCTGGACAGGTGCTCTGGTTGCATTTGCTATCCTGCTGATGCGCAGAAACGAGCATAATGCACAGAGCGTCATTGTGATATCTGACTCCCTGGCAAAATTTGCCACGGCAGGAACGGTGATTGTTGTAGCCCTGATCCTGAGTGCGCTGGTCAACTATCTGTATATTGCTGAGGGTAACTTAACTCCCTTATTCAACAGTTCCTGGGGGAGGATATTGCTTGCCAAGACGGCTCTGTTTGTTCTGATGCTTCTTCTGGCTGCAGCAAACCGGTTTCACCTGGGTCCCCGGCTTGAAGTTATGGTCAGGGAAGGGAATTATGATCGCAGCGTTGCCCTGATGCGAAACAGCATCCTGACAGAATTCGTTGTTGCGATTATCATTCTGGGCGCCGTAGCGTGGCTCGGAATGCTTGCTCCGTCTCAGGTCAGCTAGGGGACAGCCAAAGCTCATGCGTGAGATTTTTACTTTCATATCAGCGAGTTGACCATGCAGCGTATTTTAATCGTTGAAGACGAACAAAAAACAGGTCGTTACCTGCAGCAGGGACTGGTTGAGGAAGGCTATCAGGCCGATCTCTTTAATAATGGCCGCGATGGTCTCGGGGCCGCGTCGAAGGGACAGTATGATTTGATAATACTGGACGTGATGCTGCCTTTCCTCGACGGGTGGCAAATCATCAGCGCACTGAGGGAGTCCGGGCACGAAGAACCGGTCCTGTTTTTAACCGCAAAGGACAACGTGCGGGACAAAGTGAAAGGACTGGAGCTTGGCGCAGATGACTACCTGATTAAGCCCTTTGATTTTACGGAGCTGGTTGCACGTGTAAGAACCCTACTGCGCCGGGCACGCTCGCAGGCCGCAACAGTCTGCACCATCGCCGATATGACCGTTGATATGGTGCGCCGGACCGTGATCCGTTCGGGGAAGAAGATCCATCTCACCGGTAAAGAATACGTTCTGCTTGAGTTGCTGCTGCAACGCACCGGAGAAGTGTTACCCAGGAGTCTTATCTCGTCCCTGGTCTGGAACATGAATTTTGACAGTGATACGAATGTGATTGATGTCGCCGTGAGACGTCTGAGAAGTAAAATTGATGATGACTTTGAGCCAAAACTGATCCATACCGTTCGCGGTGCCGGATATGTCCTGGAGATCAGAGAAGAGTGAGGTTCAAAATTTCCCTGACCACACGCCTGAGCCTGATTTTTTCTGCGGTGATGCTTACGGTATGGTGGTTATCAAGTTTTATCCTGATTAGCACCCTTAATGGCTATTTCGATAATCAGGACCGCGATTTTCTGACAGGTAAACTTCAGCTCACCGAAGAGTTTCTTAAAACAGAGACGTTCAGGAACAAAACGGATATTAAGTCATTATCAGAAAAAATAAACGATGCGATGGTGGGGCACAATGGCTTATTCATTTCTATAAAAAACATGGAAAATGAAAAAATTGTTGAACTCTATGCCAAAAATTCTGTTGTTCCAGCGGTCCTGCTTAATAAGTCGGGTGATATTCTCGACTATATGATCCAGACGGAAGAAAATAACACCGTGTACCGCAGTATCTCGCGGCGGGTTGCCGTGACGCCGGAACAGGGTAAAAGCAAACATGTCATCATTACGGTTGCCACGGATACTGGGTATCACACCCTGTTTATGGACAAACTCAGTACCTGGCTGTTCTGGTTCAATATCGGTCTGGTCTTTATTTCTGTTTTTCTGGGCTGGCTGACCACACGTATTGGTCTGAAACCGCTACGGGAAATGACCAGTCTGGCTTCCTCCATGACCGTACACAGCCTGGATCAGCGTCTAAATCCCGATCTGGCTCCGCCGGAAATCTCTGAGACCATGCAGGAGTTCAATAATATGTTTGATCGCCTGGAGGGGGCATTCCGGAAACTGTCAGATTTCTCGTCTGACATCGCGCATGAGCTGCGCACACCAGTCAGTAATCTGATGATGCAGACGCAGTTTGCACTGGCTAAGGAAAGGGATGTTTCGCATTACCGCGAAATTTTATTCGCTAACCTGGAAGAACTGAAAAGGTTGTCACGAATGACCAGTGACATGCTTTTTCTGGCACGTTCAGAGCATGGTCTGCTGCGGCTGGATAAACATGATGTGGATCTGGCAGCCGAACTGAATGAATTACGTGAGTTGTTCGAGCCCCTGGCAGACGAAACAGGAAAGACAATCACGGTTGAAGGAGAGGGCGTTGTTGCCGGAGACAGCGATATGCTCCGACGTGCTTTCAGTAACCTGCTTTCCAATGCAATCAAGTATTCTCCCGATAACACCTGTACAGCGATACACCTTGAGCGTGACAGTGACTGTGTGAACGTGATGATTACGAATACGATGTCCGGCCAGGTTCCCGCTAATCTGGAACGTTTGTTTGACCGGTTCTATCGCGCAGACTCATCAAGGTTCTACAACACGGAAGGCGCGGGGCTGGGATTATCAATTACAAGGTCGATCATTCATGCTCACGGCGGCGAGCTGTCAGCAGAACAGCAGGGGCG
>OJWU01000328.1_pt1 | contig 11233 bp, 7 predicted proteins | sample 1600531 | NCBI WGS metagenome assembly OJWU01 (sample SAMN04436822, study PRJEB24849) | human gut metagenome | biome: human gut; feature: NICU; material: stool | host: Homo sapiens | place: USA: Saint Louis, MO | collected 2011-05-27 | reverse complement strand
GTACCGAGGATGTAGGAATTTCGGACGCGGGTTCAACTCCCGCCAGCTCCACCAAAATTCTCCATCGGTGATTACCAGAGTCATCCGATGAAGTCCTAAGAGCCCGCACGGCGCAAGCCCTGCGGGCTTTTTTGTGCCCTCATTTTGTCCCGCGAAGTCTGATGCCGACTAATTAAATCCGAACCTTTTAGGCACCTTGTTAGGCACCTCATAAAGCTTTATTGTTTTTGAGGTGCCTAAAACTATGGAAACCCGGCAATGGCAAGACAAACCAAACCTCTATCCGTTAAAGAAATTGAATCTGCTAAGCCCAAGGAAGCGGACTACGTTCTCTATGATGGTGATGGCCTTGAGCTACTAATCAAATCCAGCGGAAGTAAAATCTGGCAGTTTCGCTACATTCGCCCTGTCACTAAGAAACGTGCGAAGAAGAGCATAGGCCCCTACCCGTCAGTTACCCTTGCCGATGCCCGAAACTATCGGGCAGAGTCCCGCTCTCTTCTGGCGAAACAAATTGATCCCCAGGAACATCAGCAGGAACAACTGCGCAGTTCAATTGAAGCCAAAACCAATACTTTCCAGCTCGTAGCTGAACGTTGGTGGAATGTGAAGAAAGCAAGCGTGACAGCGGACTATGCAGAAGATATCTGGCGCTCTCTTGAGAGAGATGTCTTTCCTGCAATTGGGGACGTTAGCGTTACAGATATTAAAGCTCACACACTGGTTCAGGCCGTTCAACCTGTTCAGGCCAGAGGAGCACTGGAAACCGTTCGTCGACTGTGCCAACGCATTAATGAGGTCATGATCTATGCCCAAAACACAGGGCTGATTGATGCTGTTCCCAGTGTCAACATTGGCAAGGCATTTGAGAAGCCGCAGAAGAAGAATATGCCAAGTATTCGCCCGGATCAGTTGCCTCAGTTGATGCAAACGATGCGAACAGCCAGCATTAGCCTTTCAACACGCTGCTTGTTCATGTGGCAACTTCTTACTATCACCCGTCCCGCCGAAGCGGCTGAAGCTCGCTGGGATGAAGTAGACCTAGAAGCCCGAGAATGGAAGATTCCTGCAGCACGCATGAAAATGAACCGCGACCATACTGTTCCATTGTCAGATGAAGCAATTGCGATACTGGAGATGATGAAGCCGTTAAGTGGAAATCGAGAATTTATCTTTCCCAGCCGCATCAAGCCAAACCAGCCGATGAACAGTCAAACCGTTAACGCATCGCTTAAACGCGCAGGTTTTGGTGGGGTGCTCGTTTCACACGGTTTGCGATCTATTGCCAGTACAGCTCTCAACGAGCAAGGTTTTCCGCCTGATGTGATTGAGGCAGCACTTGCTCATGTGGATAAGAATGAGGTTCGGCGTGCTTATAACCGCAGCGATTACCTGGAGCAACGACGTCCAATGATGCAATGGTGGGCTGATTTTGTGATGGCTGCGGATCGTGGAAGTATGATTGAGGGAGGTACGAAAGGAATGCGTTTAGCGGGATGACGGATAATTAATGACAGTTCCCACTTTAGTAGTGGCCAGATGAGAATTTATATTTCAAGCGAAAGCTAATAGTTTTAGAAATCAAGCTAATTAGCATAATATCTCTTAATTGAAGGGATATGGAGCCGCAGAAATAAATGAAGACACGGCAGTATGCGCAAAAATCAATCTTCGATCTGGAAGCAATCTTCGAGCAGTCCAGCAACAATGTTAGCGAACTTGAACAGTTGTTGAGCGAGCTGACCTTTCGCAACACTGCCAGGGCGCGGACGCTGACGGCTAAAATCGAGCAATCTCTATTTGCACTAAGCGGCCACAGCGTGGTCGCCATGTCGGCTTCCAGCCCATCAACACACCATCCCGATTCGGTGTCCATTCAATCTTCTCGAGTTGTGCCCCACAATTCGCCTGCTGCGGAAGAGCAACTTCAACTGAAGGGCATCCCAGACTCTGCCATACGAGAGCAATTCGACAAAGACCAAATCGACCTTGGTCCGATCCCGTCTTTTTCTCCATCAGGTAAGGCGAATGATGCGCGAGCAATACTGGCAGCATGGACAGCCCTCGAAGCACTGTCGCCTCAAGCTTATAAACGCCCAGAGGATATGGCAACCGGCGACCGCTCTAGGGTTGCTCTATTGGAGCGAGGTGTTCCATGGGGACCAAATGCCCGCAGCAAGCCCAGTTATAAGCTTTATTTCGAGGTCGTCCTCGGCTCCATCGCTCTCGACAAGGCGACGGACGAGCTGGTCAAGGTTTTTGGCGAGGATGAGGAGCGTTCACGCCCGGACGGTAAGAAAGCGGCCATCGGCTCGATCCTGATCGACAAAGAAGGCTTTGTGCTTGAGGACAAAGGCGTTGCCGTGTCCAGTTTTGCCTGGGCACTCAAGCCGGCTCTCGATCTGAAGCTTGGGAGTTTAGGGAATTGGCCGAATGTTGAGCCGCGCATTATCGAGCATCTGGATCGAATGGTTCGCCACCACAACAAAGATGGAGAACCCATACCGATCGATCTGAATGTTGTTCATAACGCTTATAAATGGCTTGTATCGCAGTTCAGTGTACCCGAGCATTTGGTTGAGCCACCCACATTCGCGATTAAGGTGTTTCATCATTTCAAGGCTAAGGCGCCGCCTGAACCTTCGTTACTGAATTCCTTCTATCTTGAAGATCTCGGTGAAGCAACCAAATTGCTCGAGACGGGCAAAGCCGGAACCGGTTTGCGCCGCTACATGGGAATTGGAAGACCTGACCAGAAAATCGACGTGCTATCGCCCATTTCCGCAGTTGAGCCGTTCGTCGCACCGTCGCTCATGCCGCAGGCTCGTTGGCCTTCGAAAGGCGGCCATCCACTGGTGCTGCTTCAACAGGCTGCCGTGAATGCGGCGCGTGCTGAGCTGAATGATGCTCCAGGTATCATCGGCGTCAATGGGCCTCCGGGAACCGGAAAGACCACTCTTCTCCGGGATATCGTCGTTGGATGCATTCTCGATCGGGCCACGGCGATGTCCGGCTTCAACAAACCGCAGGATGCCTTTTCCACAACAGGCGAGAAGCTGGCATTCGGTTCCAATGCATTCCTGCACTTCTACAAGTTACATGCATCCTTGAAGGGCCATGAGATCGTCGTAGCCTCCTCCAATAACAAAGCGGTCGAAAACGTCAGTAAAGAGCTTCCTCTCAAGGAAGCCAATGGTCGCCATGAACAGATCGCCTACTTCCGGTCCATCAGCGATCTGATTGCGAATCCCAAACGCGCCGGCTATTTCGAAGCCGAGGCCGAGGGGGGCATCCCCTCCGACACTGTCGAAACCTGGGGGTTGATCGCCGCAGCTCTCGGCAAGAGCAGCAACCGAGGCGCGTTTCAGCAAGGTTTCTGGTGGAATGAAGACGGTGGTTTCCTTACCTACCTGAAAGCAGCTCGCGGCATAAATGTCATGCGTGAGATCAAGGACGAGCGAACTGGCGAAACCATCGATCGCGTGATGCCCAGCGTGGTTGTCAATGAGCGGCCCAGCACCAACGAAGCGGATGCTGCTGCGGCCTGGCAGAAAGCGCGAACCGCCTTTCTTAAACTTAAGGAGACGGTAGACGCCGAAATCGCCAGCATCGAAGAGATGCGACGGGATATCCAGGCGCTCAAGGGAGCGATCACCGAACTTCAAAGAGCTGAACAGCGTCGACCGAGTCTGAATGAAGCCGTCGAAGAGGCACACAAGACTGCTGAATCCTGCCAACGAGAGCATGAGAAGGCAAAATCGCAGATCGAGCAGGACAAGATCATGCTCGACAGCCATCTTGCTTGCCGTCCAGGTTTCTTCTCCCGTTTGTTTGCGACTGCGGCCTGGAAGTCGTGGAGATCGACACTGCAGAAGCTCTCGGCGACCTTGCAGCAATCAGTCATACGGGCGCAGGGGACGGACGGTGCCCTAGAGCTTGCAAGGGCTGAGTGGGGCAATACTGAGTCCCAGTTACAGCAACTCGACCAGGAAATTTCCAGCAAATGTCAGGCTGTCTCGGAATTGAAGGCAACCGAGGCACAGGCACGAAACCGTATGGGAGACAGGGTCGTTGATGCGAGGTTCTTCGAGCTCGAGCACGAGGCTATCCACCTCACTGCACCCTGGCTTCCCGATGAGGTTCATCGCCTGCGGGAGGATCTTTTCGCCGCTGCCCTGACTGTGCATAAAACGTTCATCGATGCTTCGGCCAGCCGCTTGCAACACAATCTTGGGTTATTGATGTCAGGCATGGTAGCTGGTGCCTTCCAGTCTTCCGCTCACCGTGAACTTCTCCCCGACCTTTGGTCAAGCCTTTTCGTGGTTGTGCCGACCGTGTCCACGACATTCGCCTCTGTTCGGACGATGTTCGGGGATCTGCCACCAGAGAGCATTGGTTGGCTTCTGGTAGATGAAGCGGGCCAAGCCGTTCCTCAGGCAGCAGTTGGAGCTATCATGCGGGCAAAGCGCTCCATCGTGGTAGGTGACCCGTTGCAAATCCCACCTGTAGTTTCACTTCCTGAAAAGCTGAACGCCGAAATCTGCAAGTTCTTTGACATTGACCAAGTCGAATGGTCTGCCCCCGCAGCATCTACGCAGACCCTTGCTGATCAGGCATCGCGCTTCAAATCCACCTTCGTCATGGACGTAGGTGATCGAGAAGTCGGGCTGCCATTGCTCGTTCACAGGCGTTGCCAGAACCCAATGTTTGATGTTTCTAACTCCATCGCCTATGCCGGGCAGATGGTCCATGCTGTCGGGCCTAAAAAACCCGGATCTATCGGCTCGGCTTTGGGGAGATCTCACTGGGTGGATATCAATGGCGATGCTGAGACGAAGTGGTGTCCCGACGAGGGCGAAGCGGTTGTGCGAATGCTCAAAGAGCTGGCAGCATCGGGCATTACAAATCCGGACGTATTTATCATCACACCATTCAAGATCGTAGAGCAGAACATGCGTCGGCGTCTCGACAGTGAAACTGATCTGCTGCGAACGTTCGGCGTAAAGCTGGATGAATGGTGCCGTGATCGTGTAGGCACAATCCACACGTTCCAGGGCCGAGAGGCGGACACGGTAATCCTGTTGCTGGGTGCGCCGAAAGCGAGTCAGCAAAGGGCACGTCAGTGGGCGGCAAGCCCACCAAACATAATCAATGTAGCCGTCTCACGCGCCAAGCAAAACCTGTATGTGGTCGGCTCGGCTGCTGCATGGGCAGGGGCGGGAACTAGCCTTCAGGTCCTGCATCGGCAATTGGCGAAATCAGCCTAACAATCTCCGAGGTGGCCCTCATTATTGAGGGCTCATCGCGACTCATTTTTGGCTAACTTCAGTAATGGGCTGGCCGCTATGTGTTAAAATCTGACATTGCTCACATAATAGTCAAGCAGTCACTTTTCACCGCCCATCCAAGCTTGATAATTCTTACCGCTCCCCTTATATCCACACTGAGGAATAACCTCTGACATGGCTAAGGAGTATGATTATGGGGCTTAAACCTGGTCCAAAACCAATCGCAAAATCAACAGGAAAACCCGATCAACGCAGACGTGATAATAAGGATACACCCGGCAATACCCCAGGACTGAAACCAAGCAAATCAACTGGGAAGTAATCGTTTAAGGGTATGGAGAATTCATCTATACCCTTATCTCATCAAATCAGTCTGCTTTAGCCCGTTTAGTGCCAGGAGCAGACGTTCAGCTGTTTATTTTTTGGCATGAAACTGCGCGCTCTTTGGACGTTCAGATTATTTTGTCCAGTTTTAATTAATCCATCCAGTTTCTACGCTTTTTTGCTCTGGAGGCGTCTAGAAGGAAGTACGGGAATATTTCGTGAAAGTATGGAACTTGCGGTTCATTGATACCATTTTGAATCTCTCTGAGTTCCACAGCATTCCTGAGAGATACCAATAAAAATAGTACGGCTGCAACATACATATTATTTCAGACGCAATGCAGGGTGAAACTTTTATAATTTTCCAGTTTAGCATACGCTGATCAATATGAGTCATAATATGTCCGTCTAGTCCAAAATCATAGGTGTATCCATAAAGCCTATTTTTATCAGCCCATTCAATAATTTCAGTTTGAAGCTTTTCCCTCTTGTTTGCTGATATGTGTTTCCAGTAGCAGGCATTGAGTATCTCGTTCCACTGTTCAAGCGGATTATTTATCTTTTTTTTATCTTCAACAATCGTGTTAAGGTTGTAGTATCTGGTTTCCTTACCAAACTCTGATAGCATTGTCAGAATTAATTCCTGCTCATCGTTGAGTTTCCATTCATTGTTGTTTCTATTATTATAATTTTCAGCAATAGCCACGGCCGTCTCATGTAAGGCCAATATATCATGACCTTTCTCCCTCAGTTGCTTATATGATGGTTTATGAAATTCATTTTCAATCATAAACTGCACTACATATATAATTTTAAAGAATCGCTCCAGCCCCGTTGATAGTTGGAAGAAAGCGTTATAAAAGCTTCCTTTATCGTGATACTTGCACTTATTTAGAGCCGTTAATCCTCCACGTAGCGAAGCGCTTGCCAGTAATGCCTCTGTTGTGAATTGCTGGAAGGATGCACCAAGCATATAAACTCCTGTTAAGTTTTAAATCAGTAAAATCTAGTCTAAATCTTTTCAAGCCTCTAAAAATCAGTAAGATAGGTAGTTACATTCACCAAACTTTCTGAGAGACATAAATGATTAACGATAATGATGTTAAAGTCTTTGCAAAAGAAAAGGAAGAAATGCTGATCAGCAAGCTTTCTTCTGGCAGAGAGCATTCTCCGTCGAGTGCAGATACAAGGCAAAGAAACGAATTTGAGCGAGACTATGCGCGCATTCTTTACTCTTCTTCGTTCCGGCGGTTACAGGGAAAGATGCAGCTGTTTGAAGTCGATCCTCAAAAATTTAACCGTAACAGACTGACTCATAGCCTGGAAGTCGCCCAGATTGCCCGAAGCATCGCATCCGAACTTGAACTTGAACATCACGTTGTAGCCGAACTGGCTGCGCTTGCGCACGATATTGGCAATCCTCCGTTCGGCCACTCCGGCGAAAAACAACTTAACAAGATTGCTAAGGACTTCGGCGGCTACGAGGGCAATGCGCAGGCACTCAGAATACTCAGAAGTCTTGAGATAAAGCATCCATATTGCCCCGGCCTCAACCTCACCCACCGCGCCATTCTCTCTGTGGTTAAATATCCCTTTAAAAATGAAAATGGCAACAAAAAATTTCTTTATGATAATGACTACAAATACTTCACAGACTTAGTAAATAAATATGAATTAGATTTGCAGCCAGGTGAAAAAACTATTGATGCGCAGATAATGGATCTGTCAGACGAAATTGCATATGCCGCGCATGACCTTGAAGATGCACTAAGCCGTAGTATGGTCAGCATTGAGGATATCGTTTATGAGTTTGGAAGATCCGATTACAAAGATTCAATTGGTTTATTAAATGAAATAATTGAAAATTCAAAAGCCACAGCTTCGAAAGCATTCAGACTAAATTCATCCGAAGAGTTCGCCATTATATTCAGAAAAGAATTGACATCCAATATTGTTAATGTGCTTGTTAATGATATTACTGTCACTCAGGGTGAAAATAGCTTCAGGCAACTTGGGTTTGGCACTAAAAAAAATCTGTCTTCCGGTCTTAAAGATATCGTATTTAAAGTCATCATGCGCAAAAGAGACATTAAAAGCTATGAGCACAAAGGGAACATGATTATCACAGATTTATTTAATTTCTATAATTCTGACAATAACATAGAATTTATATCACCCCAACTGTATCGGACGCTTCCGGAAGAAAAAATTAACAATGAAATAAATCCTCTTTATCAAAAAGATAAAGAACGGGCAATTGTCGACTACATCTCTGGCATGATGGACACGTTTGCCATCCGCGAGTGGGAAACGCATTGCAGAAAATGACCTGACTGACATGCAGATCAACAGCAGATTCAGCTCCACTCTTTTCACTGGACAGAACAGTGATTCTGTCCATTACCCACGTCCTTATCCCCCCGCTTCTGTGGATAAACCACATCTGGTGCGCCTGTGCCAGCCTCTGCCGTGTTAATTGCACTCGCTCCGTGCAAATCGTGTTTTTCAACCTGGACGAAAGAGCACATTCGGAAATAATGTCCAGTGACAAAGTCAGTCAGATCGGAATTAATCATCTTTACTTTACTGCGTAACTACAAATCGCACGGTTTCTAAACATCATATGTCCGCTGCTCGCTCAAAGCAGACCTTATGACCTCGATTTCTGGCAGATCCGAGCCAAGAGCAAAAATTGATATCCTCAATCGGCCTCATGCTTAAGGGGAACATCTCCCCCTTTTTATGTAACCAGTTTACTGAAGATGTTCTTTCAGCCAGGTACACGCGCCTTCAATGTCATACGCTTTTTCCCCAAATCCTTTCGCAAGCAGAAACTCTGGTAAATATTCATCATATTTATCTAAGTACTTTTCTGGAACATTTACAGCAAGATCAAACGCTGAGGGCAAGCCTGACAGCAGCAGGCCTTTAAGGGCCTGTTGAACAGAAGTGATACTTGAGCCGTCAATTTCTATAACTCCAGCCAATGAATTAGCTTTAAAGCCACAACGTATGAGCAAGGCTGTAATCGTATTGACAACCTTATCTCCCATCCATGGGAGGATGTAACAGTATTGGCCGCTCGTAAGAAAATACTCATTTTGCAGGTTATAACTCTGGAAGTTACGACTGCCTTCCGCAAATAGGCTTCTGGCGGCAGAATCGGCATAATCTACTCTCTTGCTACCTATTGCTATGCGGTAATCACCTTCCCTATAGATAGCGAGCATTTCCTGACGAACGGCATCATGAACAGACATTCCCCCCCCACTAAATTGTGGTGGCTGACCGCCTTTGGTCGCCTCTACATAGATAACTTTTTTCTCTGTCTCGATCTCTGTCACTCTCCAGCGCCGCCCACCGAAGATGATGTGTTGATCTGGTAGCAGTGGGGAGTCCACAGGCACTGTTCCAAGGGTTCTGTTTCCGGTGACAATGCGGAACTCTTCTGGTGTGTTGAACACGGCATAAAACGTGTAATGGTTAGTCAGTTTCTCCCCCTCTGCCCCAACAACCATTTCTCCACTAGCGAGTTGAGTGAGCAGGCCACATGCCCCCATATGTTTAAGCAGGCTTTTGAAATCGCCTATATCCACATTACGGAACGGGCCTGTTTGACATAGCTGTGACCAGAGTTGATCGGCACGAACTCCGCCCCATTGCGCGGTAATTGCAAGAATCTGGTGTAGCAGCGTGGAGTAATGCATCTGCTGGGAATCGGCAGGCTCAAACCATTGTTTAGAGATCATCAATCTGATCATTGCCATCGACTGGACCAAATGCAGCCGTAGGTGGTCAACGATACTGCTAGTCACAGTGAGCTCATTTTCTGTAATTAGCATTCTTAGAACTGATGGGGAGTCGCGTCGCCCAGAACGTCCCATACGCTGACGCAGACTGGAAACAGTATGCGGAGGCGTAACTTGGATAACCGACTTAACCTTACCGATATCAATTCCCAACTCAAGCGTCATTGTACAAACAGCTGTTGTGGGCAAATTTCCTTTCTGAAGACGAGTTTCAAGCGCTTCCCGCAATTCCTTGGCAAGGGAACCATGGTGGGGAAAGAATTCATTAGGAACAATATGTTCCTCACACATGTCGCTCAGCGTTGCCGCAATGCTTTCAGTGCGCTTTCGGCTGTTTGCAAAGACCAAATGAGAATCGCCACGGCAAAGTCTAAAAATGTCAGCGCAAACGTCATGTTCAGCAGAACTCTGAAGTTCTTCCTCATTTTGGATCACTCGCTCCAGGTATCCTTTGACCTGTACCTGAAGAGTGGCCGTGCTATTACTATCTGTAACAGTTACGCAGGGGAGTCGTTTGTCCGGGCGCAACATTTCGGGCACTTTCTCCAGTTCCCCCAGCGTGGCACTCAATGCAACGCGGGGAATTGGATTTACCTGGCGACCTAGCACATGGTCAATTCTATTGAGCAGAGAAAGCAGCTGTACACCACGCTCTGAGCCAATAAAAGCATGAAACTCATCAATAACGATGTATGCGATTGAAGAAAACGCCTGTTTGAGCCAGCCCATTGAATTTATGAGCAAAGACTCAAGTGACTCAGGTGTAATCAGTAAAATGCCCGCAGGGTTAGTCCGAGCCTTCTTCTTTATGCTTTGTGGTACATCCCCGTGCCAGGGAGTCACTGGCATTTCCAATGCATCTCCAAGGCTCTCAAGACGACGGTACTGATCGTTAATCAATGCCTTCAACGGGCTGATATAGACGATGCTAAATCCATTAGTGAGATCTGCAACTGCCGAACAGGCAGGAAGAAAGAAAGCCTCTGTTTTACCCGCTGCTGTACCTGCACTGATTAGCACGTCTCGATCACGGGCTAAAATTGCCGGGATAGAACTCTCCTGCAAGGGCCTTAATGTTGACCACCCCTGCTTGTAAATCCACTTACGGACGCGGGGATCGAGGCTATCGTAGGCACTGCTCATAGTTTGAAGTTCGCCAGTCCGTCGTCGTCATCGCTTTCCTCCGTAGTGGTGTCATCCATATCGCTGGGCCGGTCCTCTTCAATCGCCACACCCTCGATTAGTGTTTGCCAGTTCATCGTTCTGTTTTGTTCCAGCACGGCCAGCATGTCCAGGAAACCTTTTATGGTATTACGGGGGGTACGGAAGTAAGCGTCTCCAATGGTTTTACTACAGTGATGCAGAAATCCAGTCAGTGCCTCATCTGGAACCAGATAATTCTCTGGATCTCCGCCTGCATAAACATGACGAAGATTTCTCAGTAAAATATACAGTTCCTCAGGGGTGAGGCTGGCAAGATGCAAAGTGGGAGACGAGTAGTCAATCACTCCTGCTTTTTGCGCGAACCGATTTTCCGCCAGACGTGATTGGAGCGCCTCATAGCTGTAAAGACCTTTGCGTGGATCGAAAAGGAGCTCTGGCGTCCCCCCGAGGATAAAACCAATATTCTCGGCTGAACCTTGCAGGCAGTCATTCAGGATCCGCAAAATCTGTTCGTAGTTCGCTGTTCTTGCTTGCGTATTATTCAGTTTAAAGAGGTTCACCATTTCGTCGAGGCTGACCAAAAGACCGGCATAGCCTGACCTGCCCCCACGATTAGATACAACACTCAGTTAGTAACGTCGGAATCTT
>OJWU01000322.1_pt1 | contig 11552 bp, 6 predicted proteins | sample 1600531 | NCBI WGS metagenome assembly OJWU01 (sample SAMN04436822, study PRJEB24849) | human gut metagenome | biome: human gut; feature: NICU; material: stool | host: Homo sapiens | place: USA: Saint Louis, MO | collected 2011-05-27 | reverse complement strand
CTGTCGCTGCCAACAAACGTTCGGTAATGACGCTGTTTTCTGGTCCTACTGACATCTATAGCCATCAGGTCCGCATCGTGCTGGCCGAAAAAGGTGTTAGTTTTGAGATAGAGCACGTGGAGAAGGACAACCCGCCTCAGGATCTGATTGACCTCAACCCGAATCAAAGCGTACCGACGCTTGTGGATCGTGAGCTCACTCTGTGGGAATCTCGCATCATTATGGAATACCTGGATGAGCGTTTCCCGCATCCGCCGCTAATGCCGGTTTATCCGGTGGCGCGTGGGGAAAGCCGTCTGTACATGCACCGTATCGAAAAGGACTGGTATTCGTTGATGAATACCATTCAGACCGGTACCGCTGCGCAGGCTGATACTGCGCGTAAGCAGCTGCGTGAAGAACTGCAGGCGATTGCGCCAGTATTCACCCAGAAGCCCTACTTCCTGAGCGATGAGTTCAGCCTGGTAGACTGCTACCTGGCACCGCTGCTGTGGCGTCTGCCGGTTCTCGGCGTAGAGCTGGTCGGTGCTGGCGCGAAAGAGCTTAAAGGCTATATGACTCGCGTGTTTGAGCGCGACTCTTTCCTCGCTTCTTTAACTGAAGCCGAACGTGAAATGCGTCTCGGTCGGGGCTAAATGATGGATGTATCACAGCTGACGCCGCGTCGCCCGTACCTGTTACGAGCGTTCTATGAGTGGCTGCTGGATAACCAGCTGACTCCGCATCTGGTCGTTGACGTCACTCTGCCGGGCGTAATGGTCCCGATGGAGTACGCTCGCGATGGGCAAATTGTTCTCAATATTGCCCCACGCGCTGTCGGTAACCTCGAGCTGGCCAACGACGAAGTGCGTTTTAACGCGCGCTTTGGTGGCGTGCCGCGCAATGTCTCCGTGCCGATGGCGGCCGTGCTGGCGGTTTACGCGCGCGAGAATGGTGCGGGAACCATGTTCGAACCAGAAGCGGCTTATGATGAAGATGTCACTAGCCTGAACGATGACGAAGAGCTGCCTGACAGCGAAACGGTCATGTCGGTGATCGATGGCGATAAGCCGGATAATCACGACGACGATCCCGACGATACGCCGCCTCCTCGCGGCGGCCGTCCGGCGCTGCGCGTCGTTAAATAATGTTTATCAGGCCCTTCGGGGCCTGTTTTACTTTCTACCATTCACCGTGATTGCCGTAAAGCATCCCTCTTTAATTCTCTATTTCATACTCTCCGATGCGGGGACGTGGCGCTGATTTCAAACTCCGCTAATAAACTTCATATTTCTACTACACTCCGTGTAGGGCTCCTGGGTTGATTGTATTCCCCTTTCCACCCCCTTTTAACTGTATATCCGCTATCTGGTACGTCTTTAGTTAAGCTATTAAGCTGGGTTGCCGATGAGCGAAATAGCTTGATGAGTCTGTAATAAATCAGGGTGCGGTTGAAATTAAAATATAGTGCGGGAAATTTTTGTGAATTTATTGAATTCATATAATTAATATTCTAGTGTTTGATATTAACTTATTTTCCTTGTAAATGACTGTTCGGAATAATGGTGTTTTATTGCCGCTCTGAGGATAAAATATATCAATATTATTTTTATCGTTTATGGCGGTTTTATAATTAAAGTCAATGAATATTCATGTTAAGGCGCAAAAATCGTTGAGTTTTTGCTACGATTCATTGTTTTTTTTGTTTTTATTTACGTGAATTTCAGAAGGGTATTTATATGGCTTAATTATTGATTAAGTTTTTCTACATTTAAAGTTAATTTTTCTAAGTGTATTTTATTGTACCCTTTCATGTATTGTTCGTTTCGTATTTAATACGCATGCTTTCATTTAAAATGCGTTTATTAGATATATAAACATATTATACGTTAAGGATTAACTCATGAAAAAAACACTTCTGGCTGCCATTCTGGCAATGAGCGCGACTTCTGCTATTGCTGCTAACCCCTCCGCTGTATTAAAAGTAAAAGGTACTTTGACTAATGCTGCATGTACCCCAACTTTGAGTAATGGTGGTGTGGTTGATTATGGCATTATTAACTTGGGTATGCTTTCTGCTACTCAAGTTAATCAGCTGGGGCAGAAAGATATCGATTTAACTATTAATTGTACTTCACCAACCAAAGTATCATGGAACCTGGTTGATGAGCGCAGCAGTTCTAACGCAAATCTTGTCGTTGAAAACGCGACCTTTAATGGAATTTCTCTTCAAAGTATCGATCAGACTTACGGAGTTGGTAAGGCTGGCGAGGTAAATATTGGTTCATATTCTCTTTTTATAAAAAATAATAGCGTAACAGCAGACGGGAATAACGTTGACAATATCATTGTCGATTATTATGATTTAGGTGGAACTTGGAGGAATAATACTAATGGTACCACGGTAGGTAGCTCCTATCGCGATATTACTGTTGCGAATACCGGTTCTGTAGAACCGCTGGCATTCAAAACCGCCACTTTCCCAATGGCAACCTCTCTGGCAATTCAAAACACCAGCACGCTGGCTATTACTGACGATACCCCTCTGGATGGCCAACTTACCATCAGCCTGCGTTATCTGTAATTTTTAATATCATAAATTAATAATTAATAGGGGAAGTGTTTTGGCTATCCCCTATATAGAACGACCAGATTAACACGGAGTGTTAATGCTTAAGAAGGATTTTATTATGAGTTTATTTAATTCTTCAGCTATCAGATTGTGTATTGTCTCTGCATTTTGTCTGACCGCGCATTCAGTTTTTGCGGAAGGTATGGTGCCGGAGACAAGTTTACTGGTGATTGATGAAGCTACCCATAGTGGTACAATGAATGTTAAAAACACGGATGCGCATCCTGCATTACTGTATACCGCTATTATCGATTTACCAGATGAAAGTGAAGATATAAAAATAATGCCTACACAGCCTGTCATCCGCGTCGAACCTGGGCAAACACAACAAATTCGGTTTATTCTGCAGAATAACACACCACTGGAAGTGGAGCATTTTAAACGCGTAACGTTTGAAGGTATTCCGCCTAAAAATAATGATAAAAGAATTAAAATTGGTTTTAATATTCGCCAGGATTTGCCAGTTCTTATTCGCCCTGCTAACCTGGCTGTTGTTACTGATGCATGGAAGTATCTTCAATGGTCAGCAAAAGGAAATGAAGGAAAAGTCGTTAATCCAAGTAAATATGTTGTGCGGTTGGCTCGTGATATGATTTTTCTTCCTTCGGAAGCAACGGGGTATATTAATAAAAGCTATATTTTGCCCGGGGAAACATTAAAGATAACTATTTCAAAAAATATCGTTAGTGACAATAAAGTTAAATTTTTCCCTGCCAGTCGGTATGGTGTTGAAGTTCCAAGTTTTATTACGGAATTAAATGAAAGATAAGAAATATCTATGCATAAACAACGCCATTTTTCTTCCTGCAACTACGTATCTTTATGTTGTACCTTATCGCTGACTATATTTTTTTCTGCTGTTCTACAAGCCGAAGAGGTTACTTTTGACTCCGAAATGATTCACTCACGTGGGTTGAATATCAACCTTAACCGCTACTTTGCCCTGGCTCCACGTTTTCTTCCCGGTACACATTCAGTGCAGGTGAAAATTAATAATAGGGATAAAGGAACCGTGGCGGCGCGTTTTGGTGAGGATGGTACGCTTTGCATTGATAATGATTTTATTGAATTTGCCGGGTTAATGCCGGTTCCGTTGAAAAAAGATGAAGAGTGTCATGACATAGTTAATGATTATGCACAGGCAGTGGTTAAAGCCCTACCGGGTCAGGAAGCGGTAGAGCTGTTCCTACCGGCAGAAGCGTTGAACGACTTAAATGGCGACATTAAGAGTTTTCAGCGCGGCGGGATCGCCGGGTCGCTTAACTATAATCTGTTCAGTACACGCAGCGAATATGATGGTAGTGATGCCAGTCTCTACTCACAGGCCAGTCTGGAAGGTGGCCTGAATGCTGCTAGCTGGTCGTTGCGTAGCCGCTATATCCTCACCGACGATAATGGCATTAAAAATGCTGAAAGTATTTATACCTACGCCGAGCATGTTTTCGACATAATGAAGATGACAATGCAGCTCGGGGAGATTAATGCCAGATCGTACGTATTGAGTGGGGCGCCGATCCTTGGTGTTCAGTTGACGCCTACACGCGCTTTGCAAAGCCGCGGGAGTGGTATCAGTATTTCAGGGATTGCACGTAATGCCCAGGCTCGCGTTGAAGTACGCCAGAGCGGGCTGCTGATCTATAACACACTGGTGCCAGCCGGACCATTCACGATTGAGGATATGCCAGAGGTCCGTAGTAATGTGGATCTTGAGGTTACCGTTGTTGAATCCGATGGCTCAACCAGTCGCTTTATTGTTCCTGCCGCCTCCGTAAGGCGTTCATCGTTTTCTCGTCCCCAGGGAGTGTCTGTTTCAGTTGGTCAGGTGAACAAGATTAAGGGCGATCATGAAAATCCTTGGGTGTTTAACCTTTCTAACGACTGGCGTGTATTACAGCAACTGAATCTACTGTTCTCTGGCGCAATGGCGGAAAAGTATATTGCCTCGGGTGTTCAGACTGAATACTTACCAGCGGACAACTGGAGTGTATCCACCGGTGTCGCTGCAAGTCAGAAAAAGTATGGTGAGAAAAAAAATGGCGTGAAAACTGAGCTACAGACCTCGGTCAAGCTGGCGGAAACCCTGCGTTTATCCACAAGTGCAGCACATTTTAGCGACGGCTATCGTGAACTGACGGATGCTCTGAGTGATGATTTCCAGCCCTATACCAGTACATACTCGACTAGCCTGGCCTGGTCTACGTCGCTGGCCGGTACGGTCAGCGCAGGTTTTAACTACAGTAAAGGAAGCAGTGATTCGCGTAATTTGTTTTTCTTCTGGGGAAAAACCTTTAAATATGCCTCTCTTTCAGTGAATTGGCAGAGAGCGATAGGGAGCCAGAATGATGACACGTTCTACGTTAATCTAAGTATTCCGCTGGGTGGTCCGCAGAGTGTCAGCACTTATATGCGTAAACAAGGGAAAGATACTAGCTACGGTGTGCAGAATTCCGGTTCCTTGTCGCAGAATATGAATTATTACATCTCCGCTGACCGTGATAATAAAGGAAGTGAAAATAGCCTTAACGGCAGTTTGAATAGCAATCTGCATTATACGCAATTAGGCATTGGCGGCGGGCGCGTGGGTTCCCGCCACCGTAATTATAATGCCACGCTCTCAGGTGGGGTTGCGGCGCATAAAAGCGGCGTCACCTTCACGCCTTATACCATTCGGAATACGTTTGCCATTGCAAAACTGAGTGAATCGAAAGCTGGCGTTGAAATCAGTACTCCGCAGGGGACGGTCTGGACCGATTATTGGGGGCAGGCTGTTATCCCTGGGCTGAATGAGTGGCGTAATTCGCGCATTGAAATTGACGCGAACAAGCTGCCTGCGAGTATGACGCTGGCAAATGGAACAAAGTATGTGGCAGCTGCGCATGCTTCGGTGAGCGAAGTCGGTTTTAAAGTCCTGAATAACCGTCGGGTGATGATCCGCGTTAAGCGTGCGGATAACAGGGCGCTGGATAAGGGATTATCCATCGTTGATGAGAAAGGCAATTATATTGTCACCAGCGTGGATGACGGGCATGTTTTCCTTAATGAGGCTGAGCAGGTTTCGGCACTGTATGTCATGGACGACGATAATAACCGACTGTGCAAGATTGATTACATCTTAAGCGACAAGAGGGATGAAGACGCATTTTACGAAGAGGTGGACGGCGTATGTCGATGAATCAGTGGATAGGGATGCTGTTATCTGCGGGAATGTTGCTGTCAGGCACCGTTCGTGCCGAAGAGTGCCAGATTACGCTCTCCCGGACAAAAATTGATTATAACCAGATACGCCGTGATGACATTGTTTCTACTACCCAGAATTGGCACAAACTGTCTGAGTGGGAAGTGAATGTGAATGTTTCCTGTTCTGAAATGCATCAGATGGCGGTGCTGGTTCAGGGTTCTGCTGGCGAAAAAGGTCGCTTTTTGTTTGGCGCTCGCGGTGGGGTTGGGCTTAAGGTTGAAAATATTACCGTTGATGGCAAGTCCTACAGCGCTGGAAAAACAGTGGACCAGCTGAACTTTACGCCGGAGAGCGGGACAACATCTCCTCTGTATGTGCGTAACAATGAGGCGGTGATCGCCGTAGAAAATAATGTTGTGCCGCAAGGGAAGCAGATGAGTTTTCGCGTGATGCTGTTCCCCGTGCTCAACGAGAGTATGTTCAGTGGAAATACCGATAACACAACAATTGAAGCGGATATCGCCTGGCGACTGCTCATCAAATAGCACTTAGCTAAACGCTAAACGCCGGACGATTTTCTCATCCGGCGTTTTGTTTTTTACACTTCCAGGTAGTTCAGGATGCCGTCAGCCGCCTTACGGCCTTCGGCAATCGCGGTGACCACCAGGTCAGAGCCGCGAACGATATCGCCACCGGCGAAGATTTTCGGGTTGCTGGTCTGGAAGGCGTTGTCGCTGCCTTCCGGCGCAATCACGCGGCCCTGAGAATCGAGCTCGACGCTGTGCTTCGCCAGCCATTCCATGCTGTGTGGGCGGAAACCAAACGCCATCACCACGGCATCGGCGGGCACCACATGCTCAGAACCGGCCACGATTTCCGCGCGGCGGCGGCCTTTTGCATCCGGCTGGCCCATCTCCGTACGCGCCATCTTCACGCCGCAGACTTTACCGTTGGCATTCACTTCAATGCCCAGCGGTTGAACGTTGAACTGGAATTCCACGCCTTCTTCACGCGCGTTTTTCACTTCGCGCTTCGATCCCGGCATGTTCTCCTCATCACGGCGATAGGCGCAGATGACGTGGGTGGCGTTCTGGCGGATCGAGGTACGCACGCAGTCCATTGCGGTGTCGCCACCGCCGAGAACCACGACGCGCTTGCCTTCCATGCTAACGTACGGTTCATCCGCCGTTTCACCAAAGCCCATGATCTGCTTGGTATTGGCGATGAGGAACGGCAGCGCATCAAAGACCCCGCTGGCGTCTTCGTTTTCCAGCCCGCCGCGCATAGACTGATAGGTTCCGACGCCGAGGAACACCGCATCGTAATCTTTCAGCAGATCGTCGAGCTGTACATCGCGGCCCACTTCGATATTCAGTTTGAACTCGATGCCCATACCGGTAAAGATCTCGCGACGACGGGTCATCACCTCTTTCTCCAGCTTAAAGGCCGGAATACCAAAGGTCAGCAGGCCGCCGATCTCCGGATGGCGATCGAAGACCACCGCCTTCACGCCGTTACGGGTCAATACGTCGGCGCACGCCAGGCCCGCCGGGCCCGCGCCGATGATGGCGACGGTTTTACCGGTTTGTTTTACGCCGCTAAGGTCAGGACGCCAGCCCATTTCGAACGCTTTATCGTTGATATAGCGCTCAATGTTACCGATGGTTACCGCGCCGAACTCATCGTTCAGCGTGCAGGAACCTTCGCACAGGCGGTCCTGCGGGCAAACGCGCCCGCACACTTCCGGTAGGGTATTGGTCTGATGCGACAGTTCCGCCGCTTCAAAAATACGCCCTTCGTTGGCCAGCTTCAGCCAGTTCGGGATGTAGTTATGAACCGGGCACTTCCATTCGCAGTACGGGTTGCCGCAGGACAGACAGCGGTCTGCCTGTGCTTTAGCCTGGCCTTCTGAAAACGGCTCGTAAATTTCCACAAATTCAATTTTACGGATCTTCAGCGCTTTCTTTGGCGGATCAACTCGCTGTAAGTCGATAAATTGATAGACATTCTGACTCATCTTAACCCCTTACTGCGCCTGCACCCGCAGCTCAGCTGCGGAACGACTACGGTGACCCAACAGTGCTTTAACATCGCTGGACTTCGGTTTAACCAGCGCAAACTTCGCTGAGAAGGCCGGCCAGTTGGCCAGAATCTCTTCACCGCGCTGCGAACCGGTAAGCTGCACGTGCTCGGTAATTAAACCGCGCAGGTGCTCTTCATGGATGGCCAGAGAGTCAACATCCAGCACTTCTACCAGCTCAGGGTTCACGCGTTTGCGGAAGTCGCCGTCTTCATCCAGAACGTAACCAAAGCCGCCGGTCATGCCTGCGCCAAAGTTGACGCCGGTTTTGCCCAGCACGCAGACGATACCGCCGGTCATGTATTCACAGCCATTGTCGCCAATGCCTTCGACGACGGTGATCGCACCGGAGTTACGTACCGCGAAACGCTCGCCTGCACGACCCGCAGCATACAGACGACCGCCGGTCGCACCGTACAGACAGGTGTTGCCGATGATGCTGGCCTCATGGCTACGGAAGGCCGAGCCTACCGGAGGACGAATGGCGAGCAGGCCGCCGGCCATCCCTTTACCCACATAGTCGTTCGCGTCGCCGGTCAGATGCAGCTCAACGCCGCCGGCATTCCACACGCCGAAGCTCTGACCCGCGGTACCGCTAAAGTGGGCGATAATCGGATCGGCTGCCAGGCCTTGGTCACCGTGGGTCTGGGCGATATAGCCGGACAGCGATGCGCCAACGGAGCGGTCGGTGTTGCGGATATCGAACCAGAAAGTTTTGCTCTGCTTGCTGTCAACGTACGGTTTTGCCTGCTGCAACAGCTGAGCATTGAGTACGCCATTGTCGAACGGCGGATTGTTCTCTGTGCAGTACAGCGCTTTGCCGGGATGCGGCTCCGCGGTTTCCAGCAGCTTGCTCAGATCCAGCTTCTGCTGTTTGGCGGTAAAACCGTCCAGCTCTTTCAGCAGGTCGGTACGGCCAATCAGATCCACCAGACGCTTCACGCCCAGCTGCGCCATCAGCTCGCGCGTTTCGCGGGCGATGAATTCAAAGTAGTTGGTGACCTTAAACGGCAGACCGTGATAGTGGTTCTTACGCAGTTTGTCATCCTGAGTCGCTACGCCGGTTGCGCAGTTGTTCAGGTGGCAAATACGCAGATATTTACAGCCCAGCGCGACCATCGGGCCGGTACCGAAGCCGAAGCTCTCAGCCCCGAGGATGGCCGCTTTGATGATATCAAGGCCGGTTTTCAGACCGCCGTCCACCTGCAGACGAATTTTGTGGCGCAGCCCGTTGGCAACCAGCGCCTGCTGGGTTTCCACCAGTCCCAGTTCCCACGGACAACCCGCATACTTCACGGAAGAGAGCGGGCTGGCGCCGGTGCCGCCGTCGTAGCCGGCAATGGTGATCAAATCCGCATAGGCTTTGGCTACGCCGGTGGCGATAGTCCCGACGCCCGGTTCAGAAACCAGCTTCACGGAGATCATCGCTTTCGGGTTAACCTGCTTCAGGTCGAAAATCAGCTGAGCCAGATCCTCGATAGAGTAAATATCGTGGTGCGGCGGCGGGGAGATCAGCGTTACGCCGGGTACGGAATAGCGCAGCTTGGCGATATAGGGGGTGACTTTATCACCCGGCAGCTGGCCGCCTTCGCCGGGCTTCGCGCCCTGAGCGACTTTAATCTGAATAACGTCGGCGTTAACCAGGTAAGCCGGGGTCACGCCGAAGCGGCCGGAGGCGACCTGCTTGATGCGCGAGACTTTATTGGTGCCGTAGCGCGCCGGATCTTCGCCGCCTTCGCCGGAGTTGGAGTTACCGCCGATGCTGTTCATTGCTTCCGCCAGCGCTTCGTGCGCTTCCGGGCTCAGCGCGCCGATAGACATCGCCGCGGTATCGAAGCGTTTGAACAGTTCGCTGGCCGGCTCAACGTCGTCCAGGTTCACCGTGGTTCCGTCCGGCGTTACGCACAGCAGATCGCGCAGCGTTGCCGCCGGGCGCTCGTTAACCAGCTTCGCGTACTGCTGGTAATCGCTGTATTCGCCGCTTTGTACCGCTTGTTGCAGCGTGCGCACCACGTCAGGGTTATAGGCGTGATATTCGCCGCCGTGGACGTATTTCAGCAGGCCGCCCTGATCCAGCGGTTTACGCGCCAGCCAGGCACGTTTCGACAGGTTCAGCAGATCCTGCTGGAAATCCTCGAAGCCCGCGCCGCCGATACGGCTGACGACGCCCTGGAAGCACAGGTCGGACACTTCGCGATGCAGACCGACCGCCTCAAACAGCTTCGAGCAGCGATAGGAGGCAATAGTCGAAATCCCCATCTTCGACATGATCTTATACAGACCTTTGTTGATGCCGTTACGATAGTTCAGCATCACCGCGCGGTACGCTTTATCGATGGCTTTGTTATCCACCAGCTTCGCCAGGGTTTCATAGGCGAGATACGGGTAGATAGCCGTCGCGCCGAAGCCGAGCAGCACGGCAAAGTGGTGCGGATCGCGGGCGCTGGCGGTTTCGACAATAATGTTGGCATCGCAGCGCAGGCTTTTATCGACCAGTCGGGTCTGGATCGCGCCTACCGCCATCGGAGCCGGTACCGGCAGACGGTTTTTGGCGATGTTGCGGTCAGAGAGCACCAGCAGAACGGTACCGCTGCGCACCATTTGTTCGGCTTTATCGCACAGCGCCTTCACGGTTTCAGCCAGCGTGGTTTCGGTGGCATCAAAAGTGATATCCAGGACGTCGGCGCGATAGTGCTCCTCTTCCATGGTGGTCAGCTGTTTAAAATCGGAGTACAGCAGAATCGGCGACTTGAAACTCAGGCGGTGCGCCTGGCCTTCCGCTTCGCAGAAGACGTTCATTTCACGGCCGATGCTGGTGGCCAGCGACATGACGTGCGCTTCGCGCAGCGGGTCGATCGGCGGGTTGGTCACCTGCGCGAACTGCTGGCGGAAGTAATCGTAAATGATACGCGGCTGGCTGGAGAGCACGGCAAATGGGGTATCGTCGCCCATTGAGCCGACCGCTTCCTGGCCGTTTTCACCCAGTACGCGCAGGACGGAGTCCAGCTCTTCGGCGCTGTAGTTGAACTGTTTCTGGTAGCTGGCGAGGGTATCATCATCCAGCTGGCGGCTACCGACTTCTTCATCCGGCAGCTCTTCGAACGGCACCAGACGACGGACGTTTTTCGCCATCCACTCTTTATACGGGTGACGGCTTTTCAGATCGTTGTCGGTTTCCGCGGAGTGCAGAATACGCCCCTCGCGGGTATCGATAACCATCAGCTCGCCCGGGCCGACGCGGCCTTTTTCAACCACTTCATCCGGCTGGTAATCCCAGATACCGACTTCGGAGGCGCAGGTGATGAGCTTGTCTTTCGTGATCACATAGCGCGCCGGACGCAGGCCGTTACGGTCGAGGTTACAGGCGGCGAAACGACCATCGGACATCACGATGCCCGCCGGGCCGTCCCACGGTTCCATATGCATGGAGTTAAAGTCAAAGAACGAACGCAGCTCAGGATCCATATCCGGGTTGTTCTGCCAGGCTGGCGGAACCAGCAGGCGCATAGCGCGGATAATGTCCATCCCGCCCGCCAGCAGCAGCTCCAGCATGTTATCCATTGAGCTGGAGTCAGAGCCGGTTTCATTGACGAACGGCGCGGCGTCGTGGAGATCCGGGATCAGCGGCGTCTGGAACTTATAGGTACGGGCGCGGGCCCACTGGCGGTTACCGGTGATGGTGT
>OJWU01000321.1_pt1 | contig 11575 bp, 10 predicted proteins | sample 1600531 | NCBI WGS metagenome assembly OJWU01 (sample SAMN04436822, study PRJEB24849) | human gut metagenome | biome: human gut; feature: NICU; material: stool | host: Homo sapiens | place: USA: Saint Louis, MO | collected 2011-05-27 | reverse complement strand
TAATTTAAACCAATTTTTAAGTTTATTTGGTAAAACATTTCGTCATTATGGTATTGAAAATATTATTGTCACTATCGCCAAAGGGCGACTAGAGTTTAATCCTGATATCTCTGTTGAATTAATTGATGACTCAACACTGTTATCTGTTACGCAAACAAATGAGCACGAAGGTGAAGCAAATAAAAGTCATACCGCATCACCCATTGAGATATCATTATCATCCGAGCCTGATAATCTAGACAGTGAATTAGAAAAAGAGCCTCAATTATCGGTAACATCGCCACAAAAACCAGAAATTTGTTGGTATTTAGCCAGTATTGGTTTTTTATTTGGCGCCATATTTCTTGTGGTGATCATCTTTTTAAATCAGCATCAATCAAAGCCTATCACTTTAACACCTCTCACCCATAATGATTGTGAATTACTCTCTAACGAGGCCATGATTAACTCCTCTGTCAGTGATAATTATATTCGCAATTTTGACGCTGTAAGAAAGAAGCTTAATTTACAGTGTGTGAAAGGGGAGCGCTTTGTTTTTTTCTATGGTGATAAATTACAAACTAATGGCTTAGGGCGTGTCTTTTTAGCGCATTGCGCTAAGAACGAAGATAATCCATTTAGCTATTGCGATAATTACTTTTACTATTCTTGGAAATACTAATGAAAATCTCAGGGAAACTTTTATGTTTTTTATCGGCCCTGATTTTTATCTTGGTCGCCACTTATGCAGCAACAAGATTATTAACTATCAAAAATGAAGGTATGATGGTTTGTTCAACAAAGGGCATTATGCGCTTTGAAAATATGGAAGATGAGAATGTGAATGGCAATATTCATTTCTCTTTTGGTGCTAATGGCAAAGGCTCTATTGTGGTTGAGGGGTATACTACCTCTAAAGCGGGTTGGCTCTATTTACAACGTTATGTGAAATTTGATTACACCACAAAGCGGGTTTCCCCCACCGAGCGTCACTATTTTGTCAGTCAATGGGAGTCTAGTGCCTCCTCGATTGATGAGTCTCCCGATGTTATTTTTGATTATTTTATGCGTGAAATGTCAGATAGTCATGATGGATTATTTATTAACGCACAAAAGCTAAATGAAAAAACGTTATTACTCAGTTCGCTCAATTCCCCACTCTATATTTGTACCTTAAAACCCGGCAGTAAATTCGATTAAAAATCCACATTACTTTCTCGCTCAATAAATATTGGGCGAGCGTTGCGACGTATTCTTGCGAATATTCCCTCTCTCATACTGTCCCCCCATCGATGGAAACATTGACTATTTATGCCTGCTAAGGACGCCGCATAATGAGTTCGGCTTAAGACATAAAGGGCTAACCTAGAAATAGCACTTTTTGTATATAGACTAGATTTAGCTTTTTCTCATCCTTGAGCTGGCATTGAAATATTAGTGATATCCCGCACATCTTTCCCGCTGATTTGTACTGCCTTTTTGCACCTTTTCAACATCCTTCTAACAAACTTAAATTGTCTTTTTTTTCATCTTCTTTGTGTGTTTTTTTATAAATTTAAACAGATAAAAAAAGGCAATTAACAGCACAGACAAATAAACACAAGGCTAAATAAGCATAAATATCAGAATATAAAACTATATGTTTATCTTTTATGGATTTATATGTTGTTTTTATTTTTAGCCGTTATAGTGAATTTGAAACCAAGGTCTGCGTTTAAAAAATCACCACGCAGACATGATGGGTAACTGTAAACCGTTAAACGGCTTCCTGGAGGAAATAAAAATGGGTGATGCATTAGGTCTGATTGAAACTAAAGGGTTAGTGGCATGTATCGAAGCCGCTGATGCGATGTGCAAAGCCGCCAATGTTGAATTGATTGGTTATGAAAATGTTGGCTCAGGTTTGGTCACTGCAATGGTAAAAGGCGATGTGGGTGCCGTTAAAGCCGCTGTAGATTCTGGCTTAGAAGCGGCTCAACGTGTAGGTACGGTGATCACTTCATTAGTCATCGCTCGTCCACATAACGATATTCAAAAAATCGTTGCCCAGTACAAAGTGACTGAATAACGAAGGAAATAAATATGAAAGAAGCACTCGGTCTAGTGGAAACCAAAGGTCTAGTCGCTTGCATTGAAGCTGCTGACGCAATGTGTAAAGCAGCCAATGTGGAACTGATTGGTTATGAAAACGTCGGTTCAGGTTTAGTGACAGCCATGGTGAAAGGCGATGTCGGTGCAGTTAATGCAGCGGTTGAGTCTGGTGTTGAGGCGGCAAAACGTATCGGCACAGTAGTGACTTCTCGTGTTATTGCAAGACCACATAACGATATCGAGAAGATTGCAGAGCAACATAAAGCCTGATTATTCAGGTGCTGCCAAGCAAAAAAACGTTATTCAGCTAAATTTTTAACTCCTGTATGGGGGAAAACATGGTTGCATTAGATAAAGATTTGCAATCCCGACAACTGGCTCGCGAGCTAGTTCGTAACGCGAAAAATGCACAACAACAATATGCGAAATTTTCGCAGGAAAAAATCGACAATATAGTCAAACACATTGCATTTGAAGCTGCTCGTCACGCAGAAGAGTTGGCAAAAATGGCCAGCGAAGAGACCGGATTTGGTAAATGGCAAGACAAGGTACTGAAAAATACCTTTGCGTCATTGCGTGTGTATGAACATATGAAAGACCTAAAGACCATTGGCATTATCAATGACGATAAAGTGAAAAAAGTCATGGATGTAGGGGTACCTTTAGGGGTTATTACAGCGTTAGTGCCTTCCACTAACCCAACGTCAACCATTATCTATAAAACCTTAATTGCACTGAAAGCAGGTAATGCGATTATTTTTTCACCGCACCCTAATGCGAAACAGTGTAGTTTCCGCGCGCTAGAAATTGTCAAAAAAGCCGCACTAGAAGCGGGAGCACCTGAGGGAATTGTCGATGGTGTGACATTGCTGACATTGGAAGCGACAAAAGAATTAATGCACAGCAAAGATGTGTCATTAATTTTAGCCACTGGCGGTGAAGGAATGGTGCGTGCGGCTTATGCATCAGGCACACCAACTATCAGTGGTGGTCCAGGTAATGGCCCTGCCTTTATCGAGCGTAGCGCGGATATCAAAAAAGCAGTGAGCGATATCATCACCAGTAAAACATTTGATAATGGCGTGATCTGCGCTTCAGAACAATCCATCATCGTAGAACGTTGCATTTATAACGAAGTTCACCGTGAGCTATTAGCGCAAGGTGCTTATTTTATGAATGATGAAGAAGCAGCGAAAGTCGCTTCTATGTTATTGCGCGCTAATGGCACGATAAATCCTGCGGTGGTTGGTAAAGATGCTATCTATTTAAGCCAGCGCGCCGGTTTTACTGTACCTGCTAATACCCGCGTCTTGATTGCACTACAAGATACTGTTTCACCGAAGAATCCCTATTCACGGGAAAAACTGTGCCCAATCTTAGGTATGTATATTGAAGAAGATTGGCAATCAGCCTGTCATCGTGTGGTGCAATTGCTCACTAACGAAGGCTTAGGTCATACCTTAGTGATCCATACCCAAAATGAAGATGTTATTCGTCAGTTCTCTTTAGAAAAACCCGTTAATCGTATTTTAATTAATACTCCGGCGGCATTAGGTGGTATTGGCGCAACAACCAATATTACTCCTGCGTTAACCCTAGGTTGTGGTGCGGTAGGTGGTGGTTCTAGCTCAGATAACGTCGGCCCGATGAATTTACTGAATATTCGTAAAGTCGGTTATGGGGTACGTAGTGTTGAAGAGTTAAAACAACCTTGTCCATTAGCACAAGAAGCTGCTCAACCTGCTGTTTCTAGCGCAAATTACCACACCAGCATTCTTGATGATGATCGTTTTCGTTCACCTTCTTTAACCCCTGTTCATGCGGAATGTGCAACAGCACAACGTCAAACACAAGGTGATGATCGCTTTGGCGCGTCCCCTTATACAACGACAGTCAGTGCGTGTGCACAACAAGTGATTGAGCAAGGTGAGATCACCGAAGAGAACGTGGAGCGCATTATCAAAGAAGTTCTCGGACGTCTGGGTAAATAACTCATTGATAGAAGGCGATATAAACCATGATCCTCGCAAAGGTAATCGGACACGTAGTCGCGACACAAAAAAGCCCTGAACTGAAAGGAAGCAATTTATTAATGATAGCGACCTTAGATGATGAGCTTAATCCACTGAAAAATAAAACCTATGTTGCAGTGGATAGTGTGGGTGCAGGTATCAACGATGTGGTGTTGGCTGAAGAATACTTCGCACTAAACAAAGATCGTTACAAGGCGATGTCCGTGGTTGCCATTGTTGAGAAGGTTTATCGGGACAGTAAGGAGTAATAACGACATGAGTGAGTTTCTGATAAAACCCAAAATTCAGTTTGGCACCAATGCACTGAATTTTCTCTCTGGGTTAACTGCCCGCCGCGCATTTGTGGTGACAGATAAAGCAATGGTGAAGTTTGGCTTTGCAGATAAAGTCACTGAAAAATTAATGCAACGAGGTATTGAGTTTCAAATCTATGATGATGTTGCATCAGATCCTGATATTTCTGCCATTGTCAGTGGTATGAAAATAATGGATGCCCATTATCCTGATTTGGTTATCGCACTCGGCGGTGGATCTGTTATCGATGCTGCTAAAGCCGTTATGTACTCCCTCTGGCATACCCGTAAAGAGCACAGTAGAAGTAAACCGCAGTTTATTGCGATCCCCACGACCAGTGGTACTGGCTCTGAAGTGACCTCTTTTTCAGTGATCAAATCACGCAGTGAAAAACTGGTATTGGTCGATGAGTTTATGTTGCCTGATATCGCGATCCTCGATCCTGAACTTGTGAAATCTGTACCTCCTGCAATTACCGCTGATACGGGTATGGATGTCCTTTGCCATGCATTAGAAGCTTATGTGTCTAAAGCTGCATCTGATTTTTCTGATGCGATGGCAGAAAAAGCAGTCAAATTAGTGTTTAGCCATCTGCTTGATTGTCATCATCAAGGGGATAACTTACTTGCTCGCGAAAAAATGCACAATGCATCTTGCATCGCAGGTATGGCATTTACTAATGCGTCGTTAGGTATTACACACAGTCTTGCCCATGCATTAGGCGGTGTTTTTCATGTCCCTCATGGCCGTGCGAATGCGTTATTGATGACACATGTTATTGCCTTTAATGCCAATCTTCATGGTGATTGTAATAGCGAAGCAGCGAAGCGCTATGCCTACCTTGCCCAAAGTTTAGGATTACCTGCGCAGACGGTAAAAGAAGGCGTTATCAGCCTTATTGTCGCCATTAATGTATTGAAAGATGAAATGGGTATGCCGAAGAGTATTCGCGATACCGGTGTCAGTGAAGCGGACTTTTATGCCCGTTTAACGGAAATGGTCGGACAGGCTTTACGCGATAGCTGTACGCCGACAAATCCGCGTGACGTAAACACACACCAATTAGAAACATTGTATCGTCAGGCATTTGCCGGTGTATCACACAGTTAATGCTCAATTAATACCGATTAGGTCTAGTAAAGAACATCAGGAGAGCCTCACATGGCCAAATATTCTTTGACGCCACGCGTAAAAATGCTGGCAGAACGTTTAGTTTCACGTAACAGTTCTATTAGCACAGAGCGTGCGACGATTTTTGATTCATTAGATAACAATATTGCCGGTGTGCCCCAAGCGATTAAACCTGCACAACGCTTTTATCAGTTTATTCGTCATTTTCCAAGCTATATCGCTCAAGATGAGCTCATTATCGGTAGCCAATCCTCAACACCACGTGGTGCGATTTTCCACAGCGAAGAAGAAGTGCGTAGTGACTCTATTTATCGCTTTTTAAGTATCAATAATAGCGTTACATCACCTGATTATATGCTGGTGGTGAATCAAGGTTTCTTAGCCATCAAAGCACAACTTGAAGATAGAATGAGAAGCATTGGTAGTGCGGTAAATCGTAGCAGTATGGATGAAGCCAATTTCTGCAAATCGGCGATTTATGCATGTGATGCGGCACTTTATTTTGCACAACTACTGTCAGCTAAAGCAGAAAATTTAGCCGCAATGGAAGGTAATCCATACCGTAAAGCTGAATTATTAGAAAGTGCGGCTATTTTACGTAAAGTACCCGCCAAGCCAGCAGAAACCTTTAAAGAAGCGGTACAAGTTTTCTATTTATTACAGCTTATTCTTCATCTGGAGAATGGTAGCTACGCTATCAACCCAATGGGCTTTGATAAAGCACTATACCCATTCTATCAACGTGATATTGACCAAGGTCGTTTAACGCCAGCACAAGCTTATGAGATTGTTGAAAGTCTTTGGCTAAAACTGGCTGAGCTATCCGAAGTGCGCGCAACGAAAGAAGTCGATGGCTATCCGATGTTTGATGCCATGACCCAAGGTATCGATATTAACGATCCTCGCGTCAGTATTAACGAACTTTCAGAAATGTTGTTATCAGCGCGCGCTAATCTATCAGCATTACACAGTTCACTACAAGTCCGTTTATATAACGGTCGTATGAATACACCACCGCAATATGCTTCACCTTCAGCCAATGTTGTTACACCGGCGACCGCAAATGGTGAGTTGACTGTAATGGAAGGCTTAACTCCCCGCCTACAGCGCCTGCGTAATCGTTATTTAGAGGCTCGCCCTAGTGTTTCAATTTATAGAGCATTAGCCTTTACTGAAATTGCTCGCAATAACCCTGGTTTACCCCCTATTTTATTGCGTGCTAAAGCTTTCCGCCGTGCTTGTGAAACCGCACCTATCTTAATTCAAGATGAAGAGCTTATTGTGGGACATCCTTGTGGGAAACCGCGTGCTGGCGCTTTCTCTCCTGATATCGCATGGCGTTGGGTACGTGATGAACTCGACACCATGAGCACGCGCCCACAAGATCCATTCCAAATTTCAGAAGAAGACAAAAAAGTCATTCGTGAAGAGATAGTGCCATTTTGGGAAGGTCGCTCTTTAGATGAAATCTGTGAAGCGCAATACCGCGAAGCGGGTGTATGGGAGTTCAGTGGTGAAACCTTTGTCAGCGATCTCTCTTATCATCAAATTAATGGTGGTGGTGATACTTGCCCTGGTTATGACGTGCTGTTATTCACCAAAGGGATGAACGGTATTAAAGCCGATGCACAAGCGAAATTGGCTGAATTAAGCATGGAAAATCCTGCTGATATTGACCGTATCTATTTCTATAAAGCGTCGATTGAAAGTTGTGAAGGGGTTATCGCTTATGCTCATCGTATTGCCGAGCACGCCCGTGAATTAGCCTCTAAAGAGAGTGATCCACAACGTCGTGAAGAGTTATTGACCATTGCTCAAGTCAATGAAAATGTTCCTGCTAATCCACCAAAAACATTGCAAGAAGCACTGCAAAGTATCTGGACTGTAGAGTCATTGTTTGAAGTTGAAGAGAACCAAACGGGACTTTCTTTAGGTCGCTTAGATCAATACTGTTTCCCAATGTATGAAAACGACATTAAAACAGGTCGTTTAACGCGTGAACAAGCACTGGAAATGATGCAGGCCTTTATCATCAAATGTGCCGAATTAATGTGGATGTCTAGTGAACTTGGCGCAAAATATTTTGCCGGCTATCAACCCTTTATCAACTTAACGGTGGGGGGACAGAAACGCTCAGGTGGCGATGCTTGTAACGATTTAACTTACTTGATTATGGACGCAGTACGTTTTGTGAAAGTGTATCAACCTTCACTAGCTTGTCGTATCCATAACCAATCACCACAGCAATATATGGAAAAAATCGTTGATGTGGTCAAAGCGGGAATGGGCTTCCCTGCCTGTCACTTCGATGATTCTCATATCAAGATGATGTTGCGCAAAGGCTTCGACTTTGAAGATGCACGCGATTACTGCTTAATGGGCTGTGTTGAACCACAAAAATCAGGTCGTATCTATCAATGGACATCAACGGGTTATACCCAGTGGCCAATTGCCATTGAATTTGTATTAAATCGTGGTCGTATGGTGCTGTTTGATAGCTACCAAGGCTTAGACACCGGCGATTTACGTGATTTACGTACTTATGAGGATTTCGATCGCGCGGTTAAAGAGCAAGTCGCACATATTATTCGTTTATCAGCAATTGGTACGGTTATCAGCCAGCGCGTTCACCGTGACATTGCTCCAAAACCACTCATGTCGCTATTGGTTGAGGGGTGTATGGAGCAAGGTAAAGACGTGACAGCGGGTGGTGCGATGGTTAACCACGGGCCGGGTCTGATCTTCTCTGGTTTAGCCACTTATGTCGATTCTATGGCGGCAATTCGCAAACTGGTTTATGAAGACAAAAAATATACCTTAGAGCAAATACGTGACGGCTTATTAGCTAATTTTGAAGGGCACGAAGAGTTACTGCGTGACTGTTTAAATGCACCGAAATTTGGTAACGACGATGATGTTGTTGACCAATATGCGTTAGATATTACCGAATGGACTGAACGTGAATGCCGTAAATATAAAATGCTCTACTCCACATTTAGTCACGGTACATTATCTATCTCTAATAACACGCCAATTGGTGAATTAACCGCAGCAACACCAAACGGTCGTTTAGCATGGAAACCATTATCAGATGGGATCAGCCCTACACAGGGTGCCGATAAACATGGCCCAACTGCCATCATTAAATCCATCAGCAAGATGAATGTTGAAACCATGAATATCGGTATGGTTCATAACTTTAAATTCCTCAAAGGCTTGCTAGATACCAATGAAGGACGCCAAGGATTAATTACCTTATTAAGAACTGCCTCTATTTTGGGTAATGGTCAGATGCAATTTAGCTATGTCGATAATGAAGTACTGAAAAAAGCCCAATTAGAGCCTGAAAAGTACCGCGATTTAATTGTCCGGGTTGCTGGCTACAGTGCGTACTTCGTTGAATTATGTAAAGAAGTTCAGGATGAAATTATTAGTCGTACAGTGATTGAGAAATTCTGATCATAGACCTAAGGAGGGCTAAGAGTCCTCCCTATTAATCGCGACAAGACAAGATGTAAATTTATCGAACAAGGATGTTTGATGCAGATTTGGAGGCGTAAAGATGGAGACGGCAGCAGAAATAAGAGGGCGGATATTTAATATCCAAAAATACTCTATTTATGATGGTGATGGTATTCGTACTCTGGTTTTCTTAAAAGGCTGTAATATCTGCTGCCCTTGGTGTTCAAACCCAGAAGGTCTTAGCAGTGAATTTCAGGTGATGTACTCTCGCGATAAATGCGTGGATTGCGGTAAATGTGTTGATGTGTGTCCGGCAGGTGTGCATTACATGACAACCAATGAGCAAGGGCAGCAAGTTCATCGCGTTGATCGTGCCGTTGATTGTATTGGATGCCGTAAATGTGAAGAAGTGTGTCTTTCTGATGCACTGGATATTATGGGTAAAGATGTCTCTGTATCTGAATTGATGGACATTATCATGCAAGATTACGACTTCTATATCTCTTCCGGCGGTGGTGTCACAATCGGTGGCGGCGAAATGAGTTTACAAACGGATTTTGCTGTAGCTCTGCTACGTGAATGTAAAAAGATGATGATCAATACCGCGGTGGAAACACAAGCAACCACTAATGTAGCTAATTATGAAAAATTAGCGCAAGTCGTTGATCAGTTTCTAATTGATATCAAACACATTGATACTACTCAGCATAAAGCATTATTTGGCATTGGTAATGAGAATGTCCGCCGTAATTTAGAGCGTTTGATGGATCTCGGTGCAAATGTGGTTATCCGTATGCCTTTAGTGCGAGGTTATAACGACTCTTATGATGCGATTACTGGTGCGATTAACTACGCCATGGCGTTGTCAAAACGCGGTAATCTTCAGCGCATCGATATCCTACCTTATCACCAATTTGGCCGTAATAAATACCAAAAATTGGAGATGATCTACCCCATTAAAAACGATCCGGGATATACGCCAGAAGAGCTCGATCGCTTAGAAGCCTTCTTTAAACAATTTGATTTTGAGATCCGTCTTGTCCGCCACTAATCAGTAGGAGAGAAAGATGAACAGTTTAGGTGTGATTGAAACACGCGGATTAACCGCTGCGATCCAAGCTGCTGATGCGGCTTGTAAAGCTGCCAGTGTTGAAATTATCGGTTATAGAAAAATTGGATCAGGGTTAGTTTCTGTCTGTTTTCAAGGTGAGATCAGTGCGGTAAAAACAGCGGTTGAGCATGGTGTAGATGTGGTGAGCCAAAAAGAGTTGGTTATCGGATCACTCGTCATAGCAAGACCTGAGCCAAGTGTTATCACCAAATTGTTGACAATAAAAGGTAAGAAAAAAAGCGCTGTTATTAGTGAAGAAACACAACAGAATGCGTTCAAAACGCTGGCTGAAAACAGGGTTGAAACTGTCATGAAGCATGAAAGTGGCGATAGTGACGCGACAAAAGAAGTTGCAGATCGACTGGCTCAAAATAGTGCCCCTGAAACTAAAGCAATGACAGCAGATAAAGCATCAAGCAGTAAAAAAGAGAGTAAACCTGAAAGTCGTAAAGGTAAAAAATAATGATTAATCAACAACTAATGGGAAAAATTCTCACTCGTTTAAATATCCCCAATGTGGGAATGGGCATAAATCAAGGGATCGCTATTCCTGTTGGTATTTCTAATCGACATGTACATCTTTCACAACAAGATGTAGATGCGTTATTTGGTCACGGCTATCAGATCACCCCGTTTAAAGATCTAAAACAACCGGGACAATTTGCCGCCAAAGAGTGTGTGATGGTAGTCGGGCCTAAAGGCTCTATCAGTAAAGTTCGTGTTTTAGGGCCGGTTCGTCCACAAAGCCAATTAGAGATTTCAAAAGCAGATTGTTTTGCATTAGGTATAAAGGCACCCGTGCGTGGTTCCGGTGATTTAGCAGGCTCCGGTAATGCGGTTTTAATGGGGCCTGCGGGATATGTGGAATTAAAACAGCAAGTCATTTGTGCTCAGCGTCATATTCATATGAATAATATTGATGCTAGAGCGTTAAATGTGACCAATGGTCAGAAAGTGCATGTAAAAACAGAGGGTGAACGTAGCCTGATTTTTGATGAAGTGATTGTGCGTGTCAGTGAGAAATTTGCATTGGAATTTCATATTGATACCGATGAGGCAAATGCGGCAGGACTTAGAAATAACGACAGCGTGTTTATTGTCAGCTAAGACAATGAGGTGAGGTAATGGACAATCAATTAATTGAACGGATTGTTGCAGAAATAGAAAAGCGTATAAAAAAGCCGGTGTTGTTAGTTTTAACACCGGCGCCGGGATATCGTGATGAAATCTATCAACGCATTAGCCATTTTTCCACTGTACGGGCCTCTATTTTTGTTACCACACAGGCACAGCAATGCCATGATTTATCGCAGTGGTGCCATGTAGGGGATATCACTAAAGCCGATGAGTTTGATCCCCATAGGTTATCCGCTTATGATGCATTATTTATTCCCTATTTTGACAAAAAGCTGGTGGGGGAAATTATTAATGGGTTAATGATTAGTGAAGAAGGAACACTTATTCATTCCGCATT
>OJWU01000297.1_pt1 | contig 12999 bp, 12 predicted proteins | sample 1600531 | NCBI WGS metagenome assembly OJWU01 (sample SAMN04436822, study PRJEB24849) | human gut metagenome | biome: human gut; feature: NICU; material: stool | host: Homo sapiens | place: USA: Saint Louis, MO | collected 2011-05-27 | reverse complement strand
TGTACGCGGTGCCGCACTTCCAGGTGGAAGGGATGGACGTGAACCTGTCTCTGGTCAGCCAGATGCCGAAGGCGAAATAATAAGCTAAGGCAGGAAGCCAATGAAAACGGAACAACCGTTATGGGGCAGGGGCGTTATGGTCTCTCCCCAGCACTTCCAGCAGCAGGCCGCGTATTCAGCCTGGTCTGCGGAATGTATCGCCCGACTCGGGCTTTCTCATCCCTGGGGGATGATCGATGCCACATTCGAATCGGATGCACTGAAACTGGGCCGCCTGCAGGCCCGTCATCTGCATATCCGTTTCCCCGACGGGACATTAATCGATACGGATAACGCTGACGATTTGCCACCGGTACTGGCGCTTGAGAATGAATCGCAGCACGTGGTGGTGGTACTGGCCCTTCCGCTGCTGCGGGCGAACGGCGGCAACTGCCTGAAACCCGATGAGGTGGCTGAGCGTCCTGTTCGCTATCGGCAGCGCTGGCGGGATGTCCGCAACGCCTTTGGGGAAGATACCCGCCAGATTGCGGTGATGCGCCCGGAGCTGACGCTGCGTTTCGCCCATCAGAACAACAGCGATTACCTGACCTGTCCGATCGCCCGCCTGCAGCAGGATTCGCAGAGGGCGTGGCAACTTGATGAGACGTTTCTTCCCCCGCTCCTGGCCATCCAGGGTAGCCGCTGGCTGATGACCCAACTGGAGCAACTGATGACCCAGTTGCGTACCCGCCTGAGCCGCCTGATGGATATGCGCAGGGAAAGCAACGAACGGATGGCGGATTTTGCCGTGGCCGATGTGTCTCTGTTCTGGTTGCTCAATGCTCTGAACAGCGCTGAGCCCGTGCTCGGACAGTTTCAGCGCCATCCGCAAAACCCGCCGGAGCGTCTGTATCCGGAGCTGGCCCGTCTGGCGGGCAGCTTGCTGACCTTCTCGCTGGAGCACCAGGTGAGTGCGATCCCGGTCTGGCAGCATGAGCAACTGAATAACGTTTTCCCGCCGCTGTTTGATTTACTGGGTGACCTGCTGGAAGCCAGCCTGCCGTCGCGGGTGGTGGCGATTGAGCTTGAGCACGATGCCCGGCTGCACTTCTGGCAGGCCCGCCTGCATGATCCGCGTCTGCGTGAAGGGGCGGATTACTACCTGTCCGTGCGTTCACGGATGTCGGCGGCACAGCTGCAGGAGCAGTTCCCGCGCCAGTGCAAGGTCGGCAGTCCCGATCATGTCAGAAGTATCGTCAACTCATCGCGGGTGGGCGTACCTCTTGCGCCACTGCGTCATGTACCGGCAGCCATTCCACTGCGTCTGGAAAACCAGTACTTCAGCCTTGATGTCTCTCACCCCCTGACCACCGAAATGCTCCAGAGCGGCACATGTATGTTTTACGTTCCGGGAATGCTCGGCGAGCCTGAACTTGAACTTTTTGCGGTACTGAGAACATGAGTGAGCGTAAACGCGGCGCCGCCGCGTCCATTGATATAGATGCCCTGCTTCAGGATACCTGGCTGCAGGTGATCAGCCTGCGTCACGGTCCGATATTCCAGGACGGGGAAGGTCGCACGCTTTGGGAACGCTGCATTACTGATGTCGAACGAGTCCAGCGTGAGCTGAAAGCGAGCGAACTTGATGAAGCCAGCTGTCAGCATATTCTCACGGCACAGTGTGCGCTGCTCGATGAGGCGGTCAAAGGTCGCGGTGTGGAGGACGATGCCTGCGTGCAGTGGTATGACATTCCCCTGCAGGGGCACTTCCTTGGCACTATGGACGCCGGTGACACGCTGTGCGATCGGATGCGCGATGTGCTGCGTGAACCGGCTCCTGACCACGCTGTTGTGACCTGCTTCCAGCGAGTCATGATGCTGGGTTTCCTCGGCAATTTCCGCTCTCTGAACGACCCTGAACGCCAGAAACTCATTAATGCACTTGGTGAATATGTCACGCCGTTCAGCTGTCCACAAACCCATCCAGTCCTGGTGGAAAGCCGTGCCGGACGGGAAATGGGCGGCTGGCTGGCATCATGGCCTGTACGTATTGGCCTGAGCGTGGTGGTGGTTGCCGTACTCTGGTGGGGACTGGATCGCTGGCTGGATCAGATGCTGCAGACCCTGTTACCGGGAGCGGTGAAATGAGCCCTGCGCAACAGCGCGGACTTGCGCTGTGGGGCGCCTTGCTAAGTACCGTGGTCTGCATGGGTTTTCTGTCGGTCACCCGACTGGTGTCAGTACTCGTTCTGCTTACCGTTCTGGGGCTTATCATAGCGTGCTGGTATGTCGCCAGTCGCCGCGCGCGGCATGACGTCACCCTGCAACTGGATAACCTACCGGAAGCCACTTACCGTCAGCCCGTGGTGCTGGTCTGCGGCGATCTGCCGCTGGCCTGGCCGCATCAATCACCGGTACTCATCGTCCCGCAGGGATGCTGGATCCGCGTGGAGGATCATCAGGATCTGGAGCAGGTAGCCCGCCAGATACTGTGGCTGCGCCCTGACTGGGGGCGTCAGCTGTCGGTAATGGTTTGTGTCTGTCCGCAGCAACACCCGGACAGCGAAGCCCTGACCAGTCGTCTGCTGACCCTGCGCTGGCGCATCAGCCAGCTGCGTAAAGAAACGGGTCATTCTGTGCCACTGATTCTGAATGGTCAGGTCGGCAGCGCGATGACGAATGACCTGTTCTGGCAGATGACTCTCCCGGGTGAAGGGGTGAGGGTCTGGCGTGAGTCTTCAGTTCCGGGCTCTGTCGCTGCATGGGTCACCGCCGGCGGAACGCCTGCGATGCAGCAGCAGGTGTTGATGAACAGCCTGATGAGCTGGTTCCATCAGCACGTCCTGGCTGTTTTTATGGATGAGAACCCCGATGTGCCGGTCATTACCCCTGCCGCAGTGCTGTGGGGCATGAGACCAATCCTTGCCGGAAGCCTGGCCACATCGGCCTGGACGGCGTGGTTGTCCCGTCTCACCGCGATGCAACAGGTGACCGGCTGGCAGCCGGTGGGAACGGACAGTACGGTTATTTCCCCGTTGCCGGATTTTGTCCTGCCATTGCTGCCGGAAGGGCGAGGCCTGACGCCGCGTGACAAAGCCTTCCGCTGTGCGCTCGGGATCTTCACGCTGGCGACTATCGCTGCGCTGCTCAGCAGTGGCTGGAACAATCGCCAGCAGCTGCAACGCGTGAGCTTTGATATTACCCGTTACGACCGCATCTCTATGGATGACTACGGCCCGAAAGCCGACGCCGTTGCGGCCCTGCGCGAGGATGCGGCATTGCTGGACGACCATGCACGTAACGGCGTACCGGCCCGGCTGAGCCTGGGTTTGTATCAGGGCGGGCGTCTGCGCATGCCGGTGCTGGAAGCGATCCGCTCGTATGTGCCGCCGCCACTGCCGCCTGAACCACAGCCGAAACCCAAACCGGTAGCGAAAATTATCCGCCTCGACAGCATGTCGCTGTTCGACTCGGGCAAGTACAACCTCAAGCCAGGCTCCACCAAAATGCTGATCAATTCACTGGTGGGCGTTAAGGCCAGACCGGGCTGGCTGATTGTCGTGTCCGGGCATACCGATAACACCGGCAATCCGCAACTGAACCAGACGCTTTCTCAGAAACGTGCCGAAGCGGTGCGTGACTGGATGCGTGACACCGGCGACGTGCCGGAAAGCTGTTTTGCGGTGCAGGGCTATGGCGAAAGCCGTCCTGTCGCAACCAACGACACTCCGGAAGGGCGTACGCTCAACCGCCGTGTCGAAATCAGTCTGGTACCGCAGGCCAATGCCTGTCAGATACCCGGCAAATACCCGGCGTCATCGCAGGATGATGGCGCATCACAACACAATGGAGAGTAATTCCATGGCAATTCCTGTTTATCTTTGGCTGAAAGACGACGGCGGTGCGGACATTAAAGGATCTGTGGACGTTCAGGATCGTGAAGGCAGCATCGAAGTTGTCGCTCAGGAGCATAACCTGTACATCCCGACCGATAACAACACCGGCAAACTGACCGGCACCCGTATCCACACACCTTTCCTGTTCACCAAGGAAATCGACTCGTCCAGCCCGTATCTGTACAAGGCGGTGACCACCGGTCAGACCCTCAAGTCTGCGGAATTCAAGTGGTACAAGATCAACGACGCGGGCCAGGAAGTGGAGTACTTCAACACCAAACTCGAAAACGTGAAGGTGGTGAAAGTGAGCCCTGAAATGTACGACATCAAGGATCCTTCTAAAGAGAAGCACAACCATCTTGAGCGCGTAGAACTGCGTTACGAAAAAATCACCTGGACCTACAAAGACGGCAACATCATTCATTCCGATAGCTGGAACGAACGCGCCACCGCGTAATTGCCCGTCATACTTCGCGCCGCAGGTGCGTTGGCTACGTCCGCTCACCCCGGTCGCATAGTTATCTATGCTCCCGGGGATTCACGAACTTGCCGTCTGCCTGCAACACGAATTATTTAGGGCAATCGTCTGATGCGGGCGGGATTTACTGTCCACAGTTTTTTGCTGAGAGCCTGATATGCGGGCACTCAGCAAAGAAAAATACAATCTGTCTGCCTGACCTTATGCGCTTTGGTGAACAGCGAGGGGCGGTAGCGTGTCCAGGAACTGACAAAGAGAGAGAGATTCATGGAAAATCCAGCCAGCCTGTTGCGATGTCTGAACCCTTACTGTGCCCGTGCGATGGAAGGGGTGGCTTCGCTCTGCCAGACCCGCACCCATGCGAAAATTTTGCCGGAACACTGGCTGCTGGCCTCGCTTGCCGGAGAGCAGAGCATCCGCAGCGTTCATCTGCTGATGGCGCTGGGCGGGAAACCTAACCTGGCTCGCTGTGATGGGCTGTGGCCCTTACTGACGCTTGGCCAGAGCCAACTGGAGCGCCTGCGCCCGTTACTGGATGCGCAATCTGACGAGCGGCCGGATCTGCAGCCGGAAATCGAACTGGCTCAGGGTATCGGGCTGGAGTTTGACCTCACAGAAGGAGTGCACGCATGAGCAATAATCCTCCGTTAAGATTCAGCCACAGCCATCATCTGCTTTCGGTGAAAGGCTGTGACGCCGAGCCCGATGTACTGGCGTTTGAAGGCGATGAAGCCCTGAGCAAACCCTTCCGCTACCGTATTGAGTTCACCAGCGCTGACCATACCATCAGCAAAGAGATGATGCTGCTGAAGGTGGGCTCCCTGACGCTGCAGGCCCCGGTTGACCAGGGCTACGGCATCAAAATCCAGCAGCCGGTGCGGGTGATTCAGGGAGTGGTGACGGGTTTTGAACGCCTTGGCACCTCAAAGGATGAAACCCGCTACGCCCTGACGCTTGAGCCGCGCCTGGCGCTGCTTGACCGTTCGCACCAGAACGCCATTTACCAGGATATGTCCGTCCCGCAGATTGTGGAGAAAATCCTGCGCGAGCGCCACGGCATGCGCGGCCAGGATTTTCTGTTTTCGCTCACCAGAGAGTACCCACGCCGTGAACAGGTGATGCAGTACGGTGAGAACGACCTGCACTTTATCACCCGCCTGCTGGGTGAGGTCGGCATCTGGTTTCGCTTCACCACCGACACGCGGCTGAACATCGACGTGGTGGAGTTTTACGACAGCCAGCAGGGGTATGAGAAAGGCCTGACGCTGCCGTCGGTGCCGCCGTCCGGGCAGCATTCGCAGGGTGTGGACTCGGTGTGGGAGATGGAGAGTCATCATAGCGTGGTGCAGAAGCAGGTCAGCACCCGTGATTACAACTACCGGCAGGCCACGGAGGACATGAACACCCTCGTTGATGCGACCAGGGGAGATACCACCACTTACGGAGAGGCCTATCACTGGGCGGATAACTACCTGACGGCGGGAAACTCCCATGACCGTAATCCGGCCCCGGAGTCCGGGGCGTTTTACGCCCGTATCCGGCACGAGCGCTACCTGAATGGCCAGACGCAGACCCGGGCCGTCACCAGTTGCCCGACCCTCTCTCCGGGTATGCTGCTGAAAGTCACCGGCGGGTACGAAGTGGCTGAGGTATTTGCGCAGGGCGTGGTCATCACGGCGATGCACAGCCATGCCCGGCGTGATGAAGACTTTGGCGTCCGGTTTGACGGTATCCCGGACAGCCCGGATTTTAGTTTCCGCCCGGCGTCCGGCAGTCGTCCGGTGATGGCCGGCACCTTACCGGCCCGCGTCACCAGTACCACCGAAAATGACACCTACGGGCATATCGATAAAGACGGTCGCTACCGCGTCAACATGCTGTTCGACCGGGACAGCTGGGAGACCGGGTTCGAGAGCCTGTGGGTTCGTCAGTCCCGGCCTTATGCCGGGGACACTTATGGTCTGCATCTGCCGCTGCTCGCGGGCACCGAGGTGGCGATTGGTTTTGAGGACGGTAACCCGGACCGGCCGTACATCGCCGGGGTGCTGCACGACTCGGCGCATGGCGACCACGTCACCATCCGCAACTACAAACGTAACGTGCTGCGCACCCCGGCTAACAACAAAATCCGCCTCGATGATGAGCGCGGGAAAGAGCATATCAAGGTCAGCACGGAGTACGGCGGCAAGAGCCAGCTGAATCTCGGGCATTTAGTGGATGCCGATAAGCAGAAGCGCGGTGAAGGATTTGAGCTCAGGACGGACAGCTGGGGGGCTATCCGGGCGCAGAAAGGGATTTTTATCAGTGCTGACGGGCAGGCGAAGGCGCAGGGCCAGGTTCTTGATATGGAGCCGGCGGTCAGCAATCTCGGCGATGCCCGGGAGCAGATGACATCCATCTCGGATGATGCGCAGAAGGCAACCGCGAACCCGGCCGACCTGCAGGCGCAGATTAAACTGCTGGAACAGCAGCTGAGGGACCTCAAAAAATCAGTGCTGTTGATGAGCGCACCGGACGGAATGGCGCTGACCAGCGGACAACACCTGCAGGTGTCTGCCGGGCAGAACCTGATTGCCACGGCCGGAAAAAATGCTGACGTCAGCGTGGTGAAAAAGTTGTTTGTAGGTGTCGGTGCACAGCTGAGTGTGTTTGTACGCAAACTCGGGATGAAGCTAATTGCCAACCAGGGACCAGTAATGGTACAGGCTCAGAACGACATGATGGAGTTACTGGCACGAAAAGAAATCAGCATTGTCAGCACGGAAGATGAAATCAAAATTATCGCGAAGAAGAAGCTGACTCTGAATGGTGGTGGGAGCTACATCACACTGGATGCCAATGGCATTGAATCTGCCACCCAGGGTGAGTACCGGACCAAAGCCGGGCACTACGGGAGAAAAGAAAGGGCCAATAAACCAGAAGATTTTCCGAACGTGGCGCCTGAAACCACCGAACCTTCCAGTAAATTCAGCTTTTCCTGACAAGGAGTCACAACATGATTATCAGTCCTCCGTTTTTGAGAGACAGAGATGCTACTCAGTCTGACGCAGAGTGGGTTGAGGTGATGATGCCTGTCAATTCCCGCCGGGGATATCCTCTCAATGCATCAGAGTCATGGCATGGGGGCATTCATATATCGCATACGGACTCCGGTTCGACGGTGGAGAAAGTTCGGGCAATCGCTGACGGGACGGTGGTATCGTTCCGCAAACCCTCCCCGCCAGAGAAAAGAGACCAGTTCCCGTTGAAGTATGCCCCTGTCAGGGGAACGGATGATGGCTATGTTTTACTTAAACATGAGACAGAAATTGGTTCCGGGGATGACGGTAAGGTCGTTTTTTACTCTTTGTATATGCATCTGAAGTTTCTGGAAGCAGAGATAAAAGCTGATGCCAAAATTTACCGGAAAGACCCGATAGGCTCTTGCGGAATGACTGACGGGCAGAATGAATTTCATTTCCAGATTTTCTGCGATGACGACAACATCAGCAAGCTGACGGGCAGGAAATCAGGAGAACTGGATATTTCGAAGAATGGCCGCACTGATGCGGTTTACGGTGATATTCACTTTTATCTGCCTCCGCAGACAAAGTTTTATGACAAGGCCCCTGCAGATAACAGCACGTCTATCACCGGACTTTCAGAGCTCTATACCAGCAATGCGCCTCTGTATGTCAGCATGACCCTGGCGCAAGGCAACTGCACGATGGTGACCCGACAGAAGAACACACAGACTGACGGGAAGTATGATCTGCTGGGCGAGCCGCTGGTTAATGCTGACGGGGAAGACTACGAATATAATCTCTATAAAACCGCGATGCGGAATTATAAGGAAAGCCCCAGTGCCGGGTTCGAGTTGCTGCGTTTTGGGCGGGTTATCAATACGGACCATGAAACGCTGGTGCCGGCAGATGCGCCATTATGGATGACGGTCAATTACCCGGGAGGAAAAGGGGTGGTCAATCTTGCTGATTCCAGCATTAAAAAGTTTAGTGACGCTGATTTCCCTCACTGGACGGGATGGTTGCTGGTTGATGATGACATTGATACCCACAGCCAATGTAATTCGGCGCTCATCAGAAAGTTGCAGGAAGAAGGCAGTTACGAAACTCAAAGCAACAGGCTTATCTGCTGTTTACCATTCGAGTGGGAAATAAAAACAATTGATGCCAGGTATAAATGGTTGATGACCGGTCTGCCCTGGGAGCAGTGCACGCCGGAAAAAACGGCCATATGGCAGATTCCCGGGACGCAGGAGTCAAATGAACGAACGCTGATTAGTGAGGAAGACTATGGCAAATTTAAGCAACACGCAGAAGCGCTGTGTTTTGATTCAGGATCTCTTGGTAGCGGAAAATTGTGGCATATAGAACCTAGAGTATTTATTTCTCACTTTCGTACGTGTAATTGGCTCAGTCGAGAAGAATTTAAACAAGTTGTACCACGTAATATAATAAGGCCTTCGGGTTCTCGCTATAGTTGGGAACCAGTCACGTTTCATGAAAGTGATACATCTGTCTTCTCAAGACATTATCCAATGCTGAATAAGATGTTTAGGAAGTATTGCATTAACACACCTTCCAGATTGGTGAGTTTTTTAGGGAATTCGGTACAGGAAACTAAATGGCTGAATGTAACTAGAGAAGATTATCGATATTCCGCTACAGACGAGCATGGGCATAGATACCATTATAACATTTGGTATTTCCCGTGGTACGGCAGGGGATTCCTGCAGTTAACTAATCCTGATAATTTCTATAAATATTTTACATATCGGGGCAGGTCATTTAATAATGATGTTCGAGACGAATTGGTCAGTGACTACAGAAGGGTCCAAGGTGACCGTGCTCTCAGGGAACGGGAAAAAAGATTAGATAACAGGATCCTATATGACGGACAACATCCTGGACTTGAGCAAGAAGTGGTGTCTTGGCGTGAAAATGTCGATGTTGGACTATTCGACCCGTCCGATAGCGCAGGGTTTTATTGGTCATTAACCGGCATGGCAAAATATGCCGATGAAGTTCATGAACTACAGAGACAGGCAGTGACTGCAGGGCATGGTATTAAAATCTATTATCGTAGCCCAGCATTCTGGAGGGCGTGTGCAACTGTGAATTTGCCAGGAGCTATCAGTAGACGAAATTATCAAGGGATAAATGGATTTATAGAACGTTGCTGCGCATATACCTGTGCCTTGGCTGTGCTGACTGAAATTAAATTTCCAGATGAAAACAATGCGTTTACTTTAGATAAGCCTGAAGGCATTGTGTTAAGGAGATAAGAGATGAAAACAAAATATTTTTCTTTGTTCATATTTTCAATTTGTAAGTTCACCTTTGCAGATATCAACCCTGAAATAAATATGCCCGCTGATTTTAATGGTGATAATTTTATAGCAAGAGAAATTAATGATAATTCGTCTGTTTCTTACAATGCTGCAGAGTCTAGTGGTTGCAGCATTATAAAATTTAAAGAGTATAGAGTATCACCTAAAAATAAAGTAAGCGCCGAAGAAAATAACCTCACTAACACATTCCCTGTCAATATTTGGGTCTGTTTATCGTCCGATACAGTGTACAGTAACGGGTATGACAGAAGTATGAATGAAAAAATTGTTTATTCGAGAAGCAAATCTTTATGGGTTAAAGCAAACAATAAAAAATCTGAAATTATTCCTTCAGATCAAGATGGACCCTACAAGTCGCTGAAGTTATACAATATCAAAGCAAAAAATGCTGAGGGATATGTTGTATTTGATGAGAATATTACAAAGGATGATAAAGAAACCTATAAGAATGCAAAAGAGCTTGTTAGTTTTTGCTTAGTTCAAGATTCTACTTATAGTGCACTTTGCGGTTCAGGTAGCCTTGCCTCAGATAGTAGACAAATTCCTTACGTATTAAAGAGTTTTGAAAGTATGGAAATAGGTTTGAATAATAAAGTAAATGAAAAAATGTTGAATGATAGTAACAAATGAAAGGTCAATTAGAGGGGCGATTATGTTATTGCTACTGTTATTTGATGGACTAACAAATGAATCTGATTATTACAATAATTGCCGTTTTTTTGTTTCATTTAATGTATATGCATCAGGCGTTACATTAAATGGAAATGACTCAATAACCGTAGACATTAACAATCATACAAAGACTCTAACGTTTGATACTGTTATCAATGGCTAGAGTGTTAAATGCAGTGGTGATAAAATAATTCTCTGGGGTAAGCCGAAAGTAATTAATGAGGGTAATCCTCAAGATACAAATGTGATTCTTGTAGATTTGGATCATAGATATAAAAAGATTGAAAAAAGTGTGAGTGAAGGTATCTTTAGCGTTGATTTTATAAAAGGAAAGGATCTCGCTTATATCGGAACCAATCAGGGGCTGTTTTTTAATCTTGCAAATGGGAAGTTGAGACCAGTAGATCCAGAATTTGATCCCAGAAAAATAGCTCGTGGGAGTTTAATAGATATCCTTAGGGGTAGCATAGCGAATAGATTGAGAAAGAGAGTGATGATAACGCCATCAAGGAGTGAACATGGGGTTTATTAAACTGCTGGTAATGTTGATAGTGTCGTTGTCGTCTTTCTCCGCTTTTTCATCGTATTCTGTTGTGAAAGTTACCCCCTGAAAATGGTCATGAATTTTATTCGAGATTATGAAGTGTGGAACGAGGGAGTTACTCAGAATTTAAGTGAAGATACAGGGGGTTATGCAAGATATGAATATGCCGAATTGCTTAATAAAGTCTTCTAATAGAGTCGGTTATGATATTTTTTGGAAATATTTTCTGCATCTTCAGAGTAAAGAAAGAGTCCTTAGCTCTAAGAATATCGCACAGGAAGTTGTGATAAAGAAAGAAAAACCTTCGGAGTCTGGTGATGCAGGCACTAATATGGACTATATATGAATGTCATTTAATATTTTCAGGCGGTAAGTATTTAATAGATGATGTATATCAATTGTCTAAGCATGGAAATAAGGTGAAAGCTTTATAATTAAGGTGCTTGATTAAAAATTATTTTAAATAATTTAAATACTTGTTGTGTGTTTGATTTTTTTTCATCTACTAAAGCTGTGATGCTTACAAATAACTAGGCTTATGAATAGTCAAATATTAAAACGTTGTTTAATGTTTTTCTGGGAGGGGTATGAATTTTAAAAATTTAGGTTTGCTTTTATTTTTAGTTATTTCACTGCCAACTTATGCAGCAAGCAATCTGCAAAGATCATGTGGGGTGCTGATCAACTCTGGAGGTGATACATTTTTATTTTATAATAAGAATGGTGTTAAAGAATTTGAAACAAAAAAGAAAGGCAAGCGGTTAATGTCAAAGAAATACTCATGTGCATGTATGTCTTATAAATCTGAGAGTGAAGAATACATTCGTGGGATAACAAAAATTGAATTTGTAAAAGAAAAAAATTGCTCAGGGCAGAAAGAAATAGGCAAGATTTATGTTTCAGAAGTTGACAGTACTGGACAAGGCATGCCCCCAGCAAATATAGATGGCGATAAAAGCAATAAATTATATTTGGGCTACAATTATGCACCCCGCTTAGAAAATAAATTTTTCTTCTATAAAGGAGATGTAACCACTATTTATACTTTTGAAAAGTATGGGGTTTCATTTGCGAAATTTGGAGTGTGCTCGCTTGATGGTAAGGCTATGAAATGCCGAAGATATTATGAATCAGGCATTGAAAAAGGACGTCTTAGTGAAGAGATAAACTATGTTTATGTAAAAGGGAATTATATCGAGGATGGCGTTCATGTGATTTATGATCAAAATGGTGATGTTGCATTTATTGAAATTAAGAATAGAGATTATAAAAAAGATAAGGTGCTCTTTGATAGATACCCCGAGAGAACCAAACGATCTTTCTATTTTAGTTAATTTTTAGCGATTTTGAAGTTTGAGAGTGTGAATGTCGTATTCCCTTAAGCATCTCCCCGAACGTTACGCGCGGCCAGTTCCACCAAAAGCATCTCGCTGGATTGCTGTCCTGGTGACGATGTTGATCATCAGTGTGATCTTTATGCGTATATTCGGACGCTATGTTGATAGCAAATACTTTTGGTTGTTTGTTATTGGCACGCCTGCTGCTCTGTGGATCGTTAGCTTTGGCTTTCGTATGTTGGTCTGGTCGTTACAGGACAGCAAGGCGAATGGTTTTGACAGGCAACGGGAACAATGGATCTTACGTGAGACCCGCAGGGCTCGTCGTGCCCTTCAGATACTAAATACGACATTTATCACTGCGCATCAGAATGACGATCAGGAACTCGTCGCTGTTGAGATGCTAAACAATCTGAGCATAATCACTTCCCAGATTGACTGGAAGGGCAATGAAAGCCAAAGGGTGAGCCGTTTTGCAGTAGATCCGGAAGAGACTACAAATTTTCTCATTGCCCGGTTGTTTTCAGAACTCCTTGCTGACCTGCCCATTGGACAGTTTCCCGAAAAAGCCTCTCTGGTTGTCATCCTTGATATTTCCTCATCGTTGCCATTTGTTGCTGTTCGCGAAATTTGGGACCAGGTCTGGCAAGAGAGTGGCATAAGTTGTGCCGTTGAGTATGTCGCCAGCTGAATCGCCACGGATAATCTAGACACTTCCGAGCCGTTGATAATACTGCTTTTCA
>OJWU01000290.1_pt1 | contig 13823 bp, 10 predicted proteins | sample 1600531 | NCBI WGS metagenome assembly OJWU01 (sample SAMN04436822, study PRJEB24849) | human gut metagenome | biome: human gut; feature: NICU; material: stool | host: Homo sapiens | place: USA: Saint Louis, MO | collected 2011-05-27 | reverse complement strand
GGAGGGGCGAGGGGATTGCTCAGTGCTCGCATTAATTTGTGGGGAACCCTCAGCCTTTGGGGAGAGGGTTAGGGTGAGGGGAACAGGCCGCAGTGAAATTTTGCGAGGCGCTTTCCAGTTTCGTTCGAAGTTGGTTGCTGGATAAATTCACAGTAATAAAATGGCAGCGCACCTGCAAAATCAGGTGCCGGGATTGGCGTCCTGAAAGTGTGTGAGCAGCAGTAATGCTGAAGGCTTCGTTCGCCCTAAGGAAAGGGGTATAATTCTGCATCTGGCGGGCGAATCGGAAGCTTCTCTTGAAGCGCCAGTAGCACACACACTGGTACGCCAATTCCTTTTCGTCCGCCGCCAGCGAATTGGCGTTTCCTGCGGTGGTAAATTCAAAGTGTGTGAAGGAATTACCCAATGAATACAGAAAACAATTTGGCCCATTTATATAGCGAACTTTCCCTCAACCCCGATCTCCCAACTCTTGCCGAACGCTGTAACCTGCTCACTGAAATCCTGCTCGACTGTCATTCGCTCCCACAAACGCAGCCCGTTTGCCGCTGTCTCGGAGCTTATCTGGAAGAGGTAAAATCCGGCCTCACAGAATCCATGCGTGATTTTCAGGTGGTGGAATTTGAGGACGAAGCGGAACAGCCGCGACAAAAAGAGTGGTTGCTGGAAGATACAGAAACGAAATGTGACTACTGCCGGGCGTTAAACCACGTGCTGCTGGTTTCGCATTTTGACCGCGATATGTTGCCGCACCTGACGGGACTGTTGCATGACATTACCCACGCGATAGCTGAAGATTTAATCGTACCCATGAACCCGTGCATGACAATACATCTGCCGACACAGCCACACTAAGGCCATAAATAAAAAAGGCCGGGATTGTCCCGACCTTTTAAATATTCATCTGCCATTACAGGCGAAAACAATTAGCGACTACGGAAGACAATGCGGCCTTTGCTCAGGTCGTACGGGGTCAGTTCAACAGTCACTTTGTCGCCCGTCAAAATGCGGATATAGTTTTTGCGCATTTTACCGGAGATGTGCGCAGTTACCACGTGACCGTTTTCCAGTTCTACGCGAAACATGGTATTAGGCAACGTATCAAGTACGGTACCCTGCATTTCAATATTGTCTTCTTTGGCCATCTAATCCTCTGGGGTATCACTACCAAGTTTTGAACCGGCAAGATAATGCCGAAATTCATCAATTAAGTAAAGAATTGCGCGTTTAAAACGCAGCAAAACAATTTCAGCGTATTGCCCAAGCGTCACGGTACAACCGAACGGAAAGCGCATTCGTAAAGGGGATACGACAGGATAAACGTCAGGACGTTATCTGAAGCGAGGGTCCCAAACGGCGGCGGGGCAACAGGCAGAAGCTACTCTGCGGCGTAATTATAACACCCTCATAAAAAATATGCGGAAAACATTTAGGCATTGGGCATAAAGAGCATTCTGGGAACCCAAAAATCGCGCGGAAGAGTCTCCAGTCGGCACTGTTCAAGGTGTTCGATATAGCGTCGGCGGGAAATTTCAACCGCGCCGAGCGAGGCGGTGTGCTCATTCAGCACCTGACAATCCATCAGTTGTCCGCCGCGTTGGGCAAATTCCTGGCTAAAAACCAGCAGCGCGGTTTTCGACGCATTCGTGGCGCGGGAGAACATCGACTCGCCGCAGAACAGCGTGCCCTGCGCCACCCCGTACATCCCCCCAACGAGGTCATCATCTTTCCATACTTCGATGGAGTGCGCGTAGCCCAGCTCATGAAGCTGGTGGTAGGCGATAATGATATCGCGGGTTATCCAGGTGCCTTCATGGCGATCTTCAGCGCAGCCTTCGATTACCTGCCCGAAGGCGTGATTGAGCGTGACGCGATAGGGCGAATTTGCGTGAAAACGTTTCATGCTGCGGCTCAGGTGAAACTGCCCGGGCCACAGCACGGCTCGCGGGTCCGGAGACCACCATAAAATCGGGTCGCCGGGAGAAAACCACGGGAAGATGCCGCGCTGGTAAGCCATTAAGAGACGCGCCGGGCTGAGATCGCCGCCCAAAGCCAGCAATCCGTTAGGTTCACGCAGCGCCCCCTCCGGAGAAGGGAACGCAATATTATGGCGAGAAAGCTGCACCAGGCGCATGACAACAGAACTCCAGTACGCGAGAGAGGACGCTACAAATATAGTCTACAGGCGCTGTTTAAACTGGTAGTAGCGACCCTGTTTTGCCAGCAGCTCTGCGTGATTACCTTGCTCAATTATGTGTCCGTTGTCCATCACAATTATTCGATCGAAACTCACCAGCCCGCGCAGGCGGTGAGTGACCATCAGCACGGTTTTGCCTTTCATCACCTTTGTCAGTAAATCAAGAATTTGACTCTCGGTTGTCGCATCCAGACCTTCTGTCGGTTCATCCAGCAACATCAGCGGCGCATCGTGCAGCAAGGCGCGCGCGATGGCCAGACGACGCAGTTCGCCGCCGGAAAGCTGTCGGCCCCCTTCACCCAGCCAGCTGTTCAACCCGTCGTCCTCAAGCAGCTTGTACAGCCCAACCTGTTCCAGCATCGCCCGCAGCGTATCGTCAGAGGCGTCCGGTGCCGCCAGAAGAAGATTATCGCGCAGCGTAGCGCTGAACAGGTGCACACGCTGGGGCACGACGCTGACCGTTTTACGCAAGGCCGCTTCGCTAAAATCAGACAGCGGAAGGTCGTTAAACCGAATCTCGCCCTGCTGCGGGTCCCAGGCGCGCGTGAGGAGTTGCAGAAGCGTCGATTTGCCACATCCCGTACGGCCAAGGATCGCAATGCGCTGCCCGGCATCAACAGAAAGGCTGATATCTTCCAGCGCGTTTTGCGCCTGCTTGTCGTAGGCGAAGGTGACGTTGCTGAGCGTCAGCGCGACCTGCTCCGGCACAGCGGTTTGACCCGCGCTGAACTTCACTTCCGGCTCCTGCTCTGCAATATCCGTAATACGCAGCGCAGAGGCAATCACCTGGCCGAGATGCTGAAAGGCGCCGGTGACCGGGGCTAAGGCTTCGAAGGCTGCCAGGGCACAGAAAACAAACAGCGCAATCAGCGGGCCAGGCTGCGGGTTACCGCCCACGCCACCGGAGGCCATCCAGAGCATGGCGATAACGGCAAACCCACCGATTAACATCATCAGCGCCTGAGAAAACGCGGTCAGTTCAGACTGGCGACGCTGGGCTTCATGCCAGTTCAGTTCCGTATTTTCCATACGGGTGCGGTAGCGCTTGCTGGCACCAAAAATGGTGAGCTCGGCCTGACCCTGCAACCAGGAGGTGAGCTGCTGGCGGTATTCCCCGCGCAAACGCGTCAGGTTTTCCCCGGTGGTTTTACCTGCACGATAAAACAGGGGCGGCAGAATAATCAGCGTCATCAGCATGATGCCGCCGAGCGTCAGTGCGATGGGAACATCCAGGAAACTCAACCCCAGCGTGACCACGACAATCACCACAAACGCGCCCACCATGGGCGAGATGACGCGCAGATAGAGGTGATCCAGCGTATCCACATCCGCAACTACGCGGTTAAGTAATTCGCCCTGCCGAAAACGTGCCAGCCCGGCAGGGGAGAGGGGCAGCAATTTGCTGAACGTATAAATACGCAGGTGTTGCAGCACGCGGAAGGTCGCGTCGTGGCTGACCAGGCGTTCGAAGTAGCGCCCGGCAGTTCGCGTAATCGCCGTGCCGCGCACCCCGGCGGCAGGCAGCATGTAGTTAAAGCTGTATAGCCCGGCAAAGCCTGCGGCCGCAGACGCGGAGAGGAACCAGCCAGAAAGCGTAAGCAGGCCGATGCTGGCGAGCAGAGTGATAATCGCCAGTACGATCCCGAGCGTCAGCATCCATTTGTGGCGTTTATACAAAGCAAGATAGGGAAGCAGGGCGCGCATCAGATATCCTCCTGACGGTTCGCCAGCAGGGTCGCAAAGGGCCCCTGCGCGGCAACAAGCGCGGCGTAATCGCCTTGCTCAACAATGTGTCCGTTTTCCATCACCCAGATCTGATCCCAGTCGGCAATACCTTCCAGCTGGTGGGTCACCATCAGGGTAGTTTGCTGGCGTGAGGCTGCGTTAAGCGCATCCATCACGCGCTGCTCGCTGTGAGCGTCCAGGCTGGCGGCGGGTTCGTCCAGCAGCATTAACGAACAGGGGTTCAGCAGCGCACGGGCAACCGCCACGCGCTGTGCCTGGCCCACTGACAGCCCGGCAGACTGATCGCCAATGACGGTATCGACACCCTGCGCAAGCAGCGGCAAAAACTCGCTGACCCAGGCGCGGTCGAGGACCGATTGCAGCTCATCGTCACGTGCATCCGGCCTTGCCAGCAGCACATTCTCGCGCAGCGTCGGGGCAGGCAGCTGAGGGTTTTGACCCACCCAGCTTAGCTGTTTACGCCAGGCATCAGGATCGAGCTCGCGCAGCTCCGTTTTGTTGATACGCAGCGATCCGGTGTACGCCATAAAACCTGACAGCGCATTCAACAATGAGCTTTTACCTGAGCCGCTGGTACCCACCAGCACCACACGTTGCCCGGCAGGCAGGGTAAAGTTCAGCGGGCCGGCCAGCACTTTGCCTTCAGGCGACAGAACAGAAAAATCCTGTGCTTCAATGGTCACCGGATCGTTCGTATTCAGCGTCACCTCACCACGCTCCGGATGCGCCAGCGGCGTTTCCATAAAGGTTTTCAGGCTATCGGCAGCACCCACCGCCTGCGCTTTGGCATGGTAAAAGGTGCCGAGATCGCGAAGCGGCTGGAAAAATTCCGGGGCCAGGATCAGCGCCAGGAACCCGGCGGAAAGCGTGACCGCCGTACCGTAGTGGCCAAAGTCCAGCGCGCCGAGGTAGGAGAAGCCAAAGTAAACCGCCACCAGCGCAATCGACAGGGAGGTAAAGAACTCGAGCACGCCGGAAGAAAGGAAGGCCATGCGCAACACTTCCATGGTGCGCTGACGAAAATCCTGCGACGCCAGGCGAATGTTTTCGGTTTCCGCTTCACCACGACCAAAGATCCGCAGGGTTTCCATTCCGCGCAGACGGTCCAGGAAATGACCGCTCAACCGACCCAGCGCAAGGAAGTTGCGACGGTTAGCATCTGCCGCACCCATGCCGACCATCGCCATAAACAGCGGGATGAGCGGGGCGGTCCCCATCAGGATCAGAGCCGCTACCCAGTTAACAGGGAAGATGGCGATAACAATCATCAGAGGCACAAACACTGCCAGCGTCATCTGTGGAAGATAACGCGCATAGTAATCGTGCATATCGTCGATTTGCTCAAGGATCAGCGTCGCCCAGCTACCGGCCGGTTTGCCCTGGATCCACGCAGGCCCGGCTTCCGAAAGCCGGTCGAGCACTTTGCGGCGGATCTCATAGCGGATGTGCTGGCCGGCATGGAACCCAACCCGTTCGCGCAGCCAGACCACCCACGCACGCAGGACGAAAACCAGCACCAGAACGATAAACGGCAGCAGCAGCGCTTCGCGCGGGATGCTCTCCATGATCATATGATTGAGAATGCGGGCCAGCAGCCATGCCTGGGCAACAATCAACAGACCGCTGATAAATCCCAGAACGCGGGAAATCATAAGCCAGCGGCGGGACAGAACGCTTTGCTGTTTCAGCCAGCGCGTTAACTCTTGTTGACGGGTTTTTTCCATTGCGTACTTTGCAGGTGACGTTATAAGAAATTAGACATCTGCATGTTACACGTGAGCAAAAATAAAGGCGACCAGTGGCCGCCTTTATTTACGTTTGTTACTGACTTGTAAAGATTATTTACCTTGTTCTGCCAGTCCGTCCAGATAGCGTTCTGCGTCCAGCGCGGCCATACAGCCGGTGCCCGCAGAGGTGATCGCCTGACGATAAATATGGTCCATCACGTCGCCAGCCGCGAAGACGCCTGGGATGCTGGTCTGCGTGGCATTGCCGTGAATGCCAGACTGCACTTTGATGTAGCCGTTCTCCAGCTCAAGTTGGCCTTCGAAAATGGCCGTGTTCGGGCTGTGACCGATTGCCACAAACAGGCCTGCCACCTCCAGCGTTTCGACGGTGTCGGTGTTCTGCGTATCACGAATTCGCAGACCCGCCACACCCATCTGATCGCCGGTCACTTCTTCCAGCGTACGGTTGGTATGCAGCACAATGTTGCCGCTCGCCACTTTATCCATCAGGCGTTTGATCAGGATCTTCTCGGCGCGGAAGGTGTCGCGACGGTGGATCAGGTGTACTTCTGAGGCGATGTTCGCCAGATACAACGCTTCTTCCACAGCGGTGTTGCCGCCGCCGATCACCGCAACTTTCTGGTTGCGATAGAAGAAACCGTCGCAGGTCGCGCAGGCTGATACGCCGCGCCCTTTGAATGCTTCTTCAGACGGCAGACCGAGATAACGGGCAGAGGCACCGGTAGCGATGATCAGCGCATCGCAGGTGTATTCACCGCTGTCGCCGGTCAGACGGAACGGACGGTTCTGCAAATCCACTTTATTAATGTGGTCGAACAGGATTTCGGTTTCGAATTTAGCAGCATGCTCGTGCATGCGCTCCATCAGCAGCGGCCCGGTCAGGTCGTTCGGGTCGCCCGGCCAGTTTTCCACTTCCGTGGTGGTGGTCAGCTGACCGCCTTTTTCCATCCCGGTAATCAGTACCGGTTGCAGGTTAGCGCGTGCAGCATAGACCGCTGCGGTATATCCCGCAGGTCCAGAACCAAGGATTAGCAGCTTACTGTGTTTGGTCGTGCCCATGAGATCCCCATTGTTGTTGGCAGGCAATGGGCTGGATTGTAGGGAATTTGTTGCCGTAAAAAAAGAGCACGACAGTTTTGCTTCCGATATATGCAATAGTCACGCCCTATGGATCAGACACGGTCATATCACGTCTGCTACTGAAAATCGCGCGTTTATAAGGCAATAAAATGATGATTAATACCCCCCCGTAATGAATATCCGGCATCTTGTACTAAAAATCGATGTTTTGCTTTGACAATCCCCTGCGCTTTTGCGAAAACATTCAAGGAAGAAAAAAAGACGCATGAACTGCATGCCGAATAGACATGCACGTAAATGCCATTTTTACCGGGTCAGTGAAATCTACGCATGGTGTGGACAGACGCCATACGTGATGTCTGTGACTGCTTTCGGGCAACGGTCTTCTTACCGCAGAACCCGAATCCACATCGCGTCTAATACATAACCAGGCGATGTGATGAATAACGGGTGCAGGCTCTGAACAGTGATGTGCACAGGGTCCAGGCAGGAGTAGGGAAGGAATACAGAGAGACAATAATAATGGTAGATAGCAAGAAGCGCCCTGGCAAAGATCTCGACCGTATCGATCGTAACATTCTTAATGAATTGCAAAAGGATGGGCGTATTTCCAACGTCGAGCTTTCAAAACGTGTGGGACTTTCCCCGACGCCGTGCCTTGAGCGTGTGCGTCGACTGGAAAGACAGGGTTTTATTCAGGGCTATACGGCTCTGCTAAACCCGCATTATCTGGATGCCTCACTTCTGGTATTTGTTGAGATTACTCTGAATCGTGGTGCGCCGGATGTGTTTGAGCAATTTAACGCCGCTGTACAAAAACTTGAAGAAATTCAAGAGTGTCATCTGGTTTCCGGTGATTTTGACTACCTGTTAAAAACCCGTGTGCCTGATATGTCCGCCTACCGTAAGCTGCTGGGTGAAACCCTGCTGCGTCTGCCAGGCGTGAACGACACCCGTACTTATGTGGTGATGGAAGAGGTCAAACAGAGCAATCGTCTGGTTATTAAGACGCGCTAACACGGAACAGGTGCAAAATCAGTGTAGTTTGATTACACTCCTGTTAATCCATACAGCAACAGTGCCGGGGATACCCGGCGCTGTTGTCCGTTTTAGCACACAGGCAGGACATGCCTGATACCTGGAGAGCCTTTCTTGAGCCAGGAATACACTGAAGACAAAGAAGTCACATTATCTAAGCTAAGCAGCGGACGTCGTCTCCTCGAGGCGTTACTGATTGTTATTGCCCTTTTTGCCGTCTGGCTGATGGCCGCCTTACTCAGTTTCAACCCCTCAGATCCCAGCTGGTCGCAAACCGCATGGCATGAGCCTATTCATAACTTAGGTGGCGTTCCCGGTGCCTGGCTTGCGGACACGCTCTTTTTCATTTTCGGAGTGATGGCTTATACCCTTCCCGTCATCATTATTGGCGGATGCTGGTTTGCCTGGCGTCATCGACAGAACGACGACTACATCGATTATTTTGCCGTTTCGCTGCGCCTGATTGGCGCCCTGGCGCTGATCCTCACCTCCTGTGGGCTGGCGGCGATCAACGCCGATGATATCTGGTACTTCGCCTCCGGCGGGGTGATCGGCAGCCTGTTGAGCTCCGCGCTGCAACCGATGCTTCATAGCAGCGGCGGCACGCTGGCGCTGCTCTGTATCTGGGCGGCGGGCCTGACGCTGTTTACCGGCTGGTCCTGGGTGAGCATTGCTGAGAAGATCGGCAGCTTTATTCTGACGCTGCTGACGTTCGCCAGCAACCGTACCCGTCGTGACGATACGTGGGTCGATGAAGACGAGTATGAAGATGAGTATGAAGAGGAAGACGAGGCGCCTGTACAGCGGCGTGAATCTCGCCGCGCGCGTATTCTGCGCGGTGCTCTGGCGCGCCGCCAGCGCGTCGCTGAAAAATTTGCTAACCCGTTAGGCCGTAAAACGGATGCCGCGCTGTTCTCCGGCAAACGTATGGATGAAGACGAGCAGATTGAGTATCGCGGTGCGGCCGTCGACCCTGATGACGTACTGTTCTCTGGCCATCGAGCCACGCCGGGAGAGTATGACGAATACGATCCGCTGCTGAATGGCCACTCCGTGACTGAACCGGTAGCCGCTGCTGCTGCCGCAACGACGGCTGCGCAGGCCCATGTTGCGCCTGTTGAAGCCGTGATGCCGTCCTCGCCTGTTCCGGCGCCGGAGTCCGCGATCCAGCAACCGCAGGTAGACTGGCAGACTGCGCCAGGCGTCCATACGCCTGAACCGACCATTGCGCCTGAGCCTGAAAGTTATATTCCTGTGCAGCAGGAACAGTGGCAGCAACCGTATCAGCCGCCTGAACCTGCCAGCGTGCCGCAACAACCGTATCAGGCTTATACGCCCGAACCCGCTGTACCTGAACAGCCATACGTTGCACCGGTGTCTGAACCCGAAGTGGTGGAGGAAGCGAAGCCATCCCGTCCGCCATTATACTATTTTGAAGAAGTGGAAGAGCGCCGCGCCCGTGAGCGCGAGCAGCTTGCCGCCTGGTATCAGCCCGTGCCCGAGCCGGTGCAGGAGCCTGTTGCAAAAGCGCCTTCGGTCAGCGTTCCACCTGTAGAACCTACGCCAGCCGTTGCGTCGGGTGCAGAAGCCGTGAAGCAGGCAACGGCAGCCGCTGCCGCGTCCGCTCCGCTATTCAGCCCGGCAGCCGACAGCGCCCCGCGTCCTCAGGTGAAAGAGGGCATTGGTCCACAGCTGCCGCGCCCTAACCGCGTGCGCGTACCGACTCGCCGGGAGCTGGCCTCTTATGGCATTAAATTGCCTTCCCAGCGTATGGCGGAAGAAAAAGCCCGTGAGTCCGACTACGAAGATGATGCCGACGAACTGCATCAGGATGAGCTGGCGCGTCAGTTTGCTGCCCAGCAGAATCAGCGTTACGGCGAAGAGTATCAGCATGACGTGCCTTCACAGCATCACGTGCCTTCACAGCAGGACGACGATGATGCGGCCGAAGCGGAGCTGGCGCGCCAGTTTGCAGCAACGCAGCAGCAGCGTTATTCCGGTGAGCAACCTTCGGGGGCAAACCCGTTCTCGCTGTCGGATTTCGAATTCTCACCAATGAAAGATCTGGTGGATGATGGCCCAAGCGAACCGCTGTTCACGCCGAGCGTAATGCCGGAAGCGGAGCCGGTGCGTCAGCCGCCTGCACCACAGGCTTATGTGCAGCCGCAACAGCCGGCGCCGCAGGCGTATGCGCAGCCGCAGATACCTTCTCAACCGCCTCAGCCACAGTTCCAGCAGCCAGCACCACAGCCGCAGGAGAGCCTGATTCACCCGCTGCTGATGCGTAACGGAGACAGCCGACCGCTGCAACGACCAAGTACGCCGCTACCGTCGCTGGATCTGTTAACGCCACCGCCAGCGGAAGTCGAGCCGGTGGATACCTTTGCCCTTGAGCAGATGGCCCGTCTGGTGGAAGCGCGTCTGGCTGACTTCCGCATTAAAGCGGACGTGGTGAACTACTCACCGGGCCCGGTGATCACCCGTTTCGAACTGAACCTGGCACCGGGCGTAAAAGCGGCGCGTATTTCTAACCTCTCCCGCGACCTGGCGCGTTCTCTGTCCACCGTGGCGGTACGCGTGGTGGAAGTGATCCCAGGCAAGCCTTACGTTGGCCTTGAGCTGCCAAACAAGAAACGCCAGACCGTTTATCTGCGTGAAGTTCTGGATAACACCAAATTCCGCGACAACCCGTCCCCGCTGACCGTGGTGCTGGGTAAAGATATCGCCGGCGATCCGGTGGTTGCCGATCTCGCGAAGATGCCGCACCTGCTGGTTGCGGGTACTACCGGCTCCGGTAAATCGGTCGGGGTGAACGCCATGATCCTCAGTATGCTCTACAAAGCGCAGCCTGAAGACGTGCGTTTCATCATGATCGACCCAAAAATGCTCGAACTGTCCGTCTACGAAGGCATTCCGCATCTGTTAACGGAAGTGGTTACCGATATGAAGGACGCTGCCAACGCATTACGCTGGAGCGTCAATGAAATGGAGCGTCGCTACAAGCTGATGTCGGCGCTGGGCGTGCGTAACCTGGCCGGTTATAACGAGAAAATCGCCGAGGCGGCGCGTATGGGCCGTCCGATTCCGGACCCATACTGGAAGCCGGGTGACAGCATGGATGCCCAGCATCCGGTGCTGGAAAAACTGCCTTACATCGTGGTGCTGGTGGATGAATTTGCCGACCTGATGATGACCGTTGGCAAGAAAGTGGAAGAGCTGATTGCGCGTCTGGCACAGAAAGCGCGTGCGGCGGGCATCCACCTGGTACTGGCAACGCAGCGTCCGTCCGTGGATGTAATCACCGGTCTTATTAAGGCAAACATCCCGACCCGTATCGCGTTTACCGTGTCGAGTAAAATTGACTCCCGTACTATCCTTGACCAGGGCGGAGCAGAGTCGCTGCTGGGGATGGGTGATATGCTCTATTCCGGGCCGAACTCCACCTCGCCGGTGCGTGTTCACGGTGCGTTTGTTCGCGACCAGGAAGTGCACGCGGTTGTGCAAGACTGGAAAGCGCGCGGGCGACCGCAATATGTTGACGGCATCACCTCTGACAGCGAAAACGAAGGTGGCGGCGGTGGTTTTGACGGCGGCGAAGAGCTGGATCCGTTATTCGACCAGGCGGTTAATTTCGTCACCGAGAAACGCAAAGCGTCCATCTCCGGCGTGCAGCGCCAGTTCCGTATCGGTTACAACCGCGCGGCGCGTATCATTGAGCAGATGGAAGCCCAGGGCATCGTGAGCGAACAGGGGCACAACGGTAACCGTGAGGTGCTGGCGCCACCGCCTTTTGAGTAATCTTCAGCGATTGCAAAGAAGGGTAAATCAGCAAAAATTAAGCATATTCTTCTGTCGCCTGCCTTCGGGCAGGTACAGAATAGAAACGGAACCCCCATATCGGGAAGACGTATTTTAAGGAATAACAATGAAAAAAATCGCCATCGCCTGTGCATTACTCTCCAGTTTTGTTGCCAGCAGCGTCTGGGCTGATGCAGCCAGCGACCTTAAAAGCCGACTGGATAAAGTGAGCAGTTTCCACGCCAGCTTCACGCAAAAAGTGACTGACGGCAGCGGCAACGCGGTGCAGGAAGGCCAGGGAGATTTGTGGGTAAAACGCCCAAATCTGTTCAACTGGCACATGACCCAGCCGGATGAAAGCGTTCTGGTGTCTGACGGTAAAACCCTGTGGTTCTACAATCCGTTTGTTGAGCAGGCGACCGCCACCTGGCTCAAAGACGCGACCAGCAATACGCCGTTTATGCTCATTGCCCGTAACCAGTCCAGCGACTGGCAGCAGTACAACATCAAACAAAACGGTGATGAGTTCGTCCTGACGCCAAAAGGCAGCAACGGTAATCTGAAGCAGTTCACCATTAACGTGAGCAGCAACGGTACCATCAATCAGTTCGGCGCGGTTGAGCAGGACGATCAGCGCAGCAGCTATCAGTTGAAGTCTCAGCAAAACGGCGCCATTGATGCATCGAAATTCACCTTTACCCCGCCGCAGGGCGTAACGGTGGACGACCAACGCAATAAGTAAGAGGCATGAGTGAGCAACCTGTCGCTCGATTTTTCAGATAATGCGTTTCAACCTCTGGCCGCCCGTATGCGGCCAGAAAATTTAGCGCAGTACATCGGTCAGCAACATCTGCTGGCTGCGGGGAAACCCTTGCCGCGCGCTATTGAGGCGGGGCATCTGCACTCCATGATCCTCTGGGGGCCACCCGGCACCGGAAAAACCACGCTCGCTGAAGTGATCGCCCGCTATGCCAACGCGGACGTTGAGCGCATCTCGGCGGTCACGTCGGGGGTGAAAGAGATCCGCGAGGCGATCGAGCGGGCGCGACAAAACCGCAATGCCGGACGTCGCACCATTCTGTTTGTCGACGAAGTTCACCGCTTCAACAAGAGCCAGCAGGACGCCTTTCTGCCGCATATTGAAGACGGTACGATTTTCTTTATCGGCGCCACCACGGAAAACCCGTCGTTTGAACTGAATTCTGCTCTGCTCTCCCGGGCGCGCGTGTATCTGCTTAAATCGCTTACCACGGAAGATATCGAAAAAGTTCTGACGCAGGCGATGGAGGACAACGCGCGTGGTTACGGCGGACAGGATATCGTTCTGCCGGACGAGACGCGTCTTGCTATCGCCGAACTGGTTAACGGTGATGCCCGTCGTGCGTTGAACACGCTCGAAATGATGGCCGATATGGCCGAAGTGGACGATGCGGGCAAGCGCGTATTAAAGCCTGAACTGCTCACCGAAATTGCCGGTGAGCGTAGCGCGCGCTTCGATAATAAAGGCGATCGTTTTTACGACCTCATCTCTGCATTACATAAGTCCGTGCGCGGCAGCGCTCCGGATGCGGCGCTCTACTGGTATGCGCGTATCATCACCGCCGGTGGCGATCCGTTATATGTCGCGCGTCGCTGCCTGGCGATTGCGTCAGAAGATGTCGGTAATGCCGATCCACGCGCCATGCAGGTCGCTATTTCCGCCTGGGACTGCTTTACCCGCGTCGGGCCTGCGGAGGGCGAGCGTGCCATTGCGCAGGCAATTGTCTATCTGGCTTGCGCACCGAAAAGTAACGCGGTGTATACCGCCTTCAAAGCGGCGATGTCGGATGCACGTGAACGTCCGGACTACGATGTGCCGGTTCATCTGCGCAATGCGCCAACCAAATTGATGAAAGAGATGGGTTACGGGCAGGAGTATCGCTACGCCCATGACGAACCCAACGCCTACGCCGCCGGCGAGGAGTATTTCCCTCAGGAGATGGCACAAACCCGCTATTATCACCCCACAAACAGAGGTCTTGAGGGTAAGATTGGCGAAAAGCTCGCCTGGCTTGCCGGACAGGATCAAAATAGCCCTATAAAACGCTACCGTTAGTTCAATCGTTGCGGTAATGTTGGCAATATATCTCTGTGGCCGCAGGCTGTGGTCACTTTTTCCTTTTTTAATTCGATAAGCACAGGATAAGCATGCTCGATCCCAATCTGCTGCGTAATGA
>OJWU01000276.1_pt1 | contig 15090 bp, 9 predicted proteins | sample 1600531 | NCBI WGS metagenome assembly OJWU01 (sample SAMN04436822, study PRJEB24849) | human gut metagenome | biome: human gut; feature: NICU; material: stool | host: Homo sapiens | place: USA: Saint Louis, MO | collected 2011-05-27 | reverse complement strand
ATATCTGCCAGCACCAACAGATGTACCTGCAATTAAAGGTATTTTACCAGATGGTAAAGATACTCCAGCAGAACGTCATTCAAGCGATGAAGAGCCATTCTCTGCACTGGCATTTAAAATCGCAACTGACCCATTTGTTGGTAACTTAACGTTCTTCCGTGTTTATTCCGGTGTTGTAAACTCTGGTGACACAGTTCTGAACCCAGTTAAAGACAAAAAAGAACGTTTTGGCCGTATCGTTCAGCTGCATGCTAACAAACGTGAAGAAATTAAAGAAGTTCGTGCAGGTGACATCGCTGCTGCTATCGGTCTGAAAGACGTTACTACAGGTGATACACTGTGTGCAATTGATGCACCAATCATCTTAGAACGTATGGAATTCCCAGAGCCAGTAATCTCTGTTGCTATCGAACCTAAGACTAAAGCTGACCAAGAAAAAATGGGTATCGCTCTGAACCGTCTGGCTCAAGAAGATCCATCTTTCCGTGTATCTAGTGATGAAGAGTCTGGACAGACTATCATCGCAGGTATGGGTGAGCTACACTTAGACGTGTTAGTTGACCGTATGCGTCGTGAGTTTAAAGTTGAAGCGAACGTAGGTAAACCACAAGTTGCTTACCGTGAAACAATTCGCGAAGAAATTACTGACGTTGAAGGTAAACACGCTAAACAATCTGGTGGTCGTGGTCAGTATGGTCATGTTGTTATTGACCTTAGCCCATTACCATCAGGTGGTGAAGAGAACTATGTGTTTGTCAACGATATCGTTGGTGGTGTAATTCCTAAAGAATTCATCCCAGCTGTTGACAAAGGTATCCAAGAACAGCTGAAATCAGGTCCTTTAGCCGGTTACCCTGTTGTTGATATCAAAGCTCGTCTGCACTTCGGTTCTTACCATGATGTTGACTCCTCAGAGATCGCGTTTAAAATTGCTGCATCTATGGCCTTTAAAGAAGGTTTCATGAAAGCAAAACCGATTCTGTTAGAGCCAATCATGAAAGTTGAGATTGAAACGCCAGAAGATTACATGGGCGACGTTATCGGTGACTTAAACCGTCGTCGTGGTATGGTTGAAGGTATGGACGATCTACCTACTGGTAAGATCATTCGTGCACAAGTACCACTGGCTGAAATGTTCGGTTATGCAACTGACCTGCGTTCACAAACTCAGGGTCGTGCTTCATACTCAATGGAGTTCTTGAAGTACAACGAAGCGCCTAGCAACGTCGCTCAGGCTATTATCGAAGCTCGTAAAGCGAAATAAGATCCTTTCGAGTTCAATTTAGTTTACGCTCCCTCTGTGAGAGGGAGCGATATTAAGGAATATAGTCGTGTCTAAAGAAAAATTTGAACGTTCAAAACCGCACGTTAACGTTGGTACTATCGGCCACGTTGACCACGGTAAAACAACTCTGACTGCTGCAATCACTACAGTTTTAGCTAAAACTTACGGTGGTGCTGCTCGTGCATTCGACCAAATCGATAATGCGCCAGAAGAAAAAGCGCGTGGTATCACCATCTCTACTTCACACGTAGAATACGATACTCCAACTCGCCACTACGCACACGTAGACTGCCCAGGCCACGCCGACTATGTTAAAAACATGATCACTGGTGCTGCGCAAATGGACGGAGCTATTCTGGTAGTAGCAGCAACTGATGGTCCAATGCCACAAACTCGTGAGCACATCCTGTTAGGTCGTCAGGTTGGTGTTCCTTACATCATCGTATTCCTGAACAAATGTGACATGGTAGATGATGAAGAGCTGTTAGAATTAGTTGAAATGGAAGTTCGTGAACTTCTGTCTCAATACGATTTCCCAGGCGATGACACTCCAGTAATCCGTGGTTCAGCGCTGAAAGCACTGGAAGGCGAAGCAGAGTGGGAAGCAAAAATTGTTGAATTAGCAGAAGCACTGGATTCTTATATCCCAGAGCCAGAGCGTGCAATTGACAAACCATTCCTGTTACCAATCGAAGATGTATTCTCAATCTCAGGCCGTGGTACAGTAGTTACTGGTCGTGTAGAGCGTGGTATCATCAAAGTAGGTGATGAAGTTGAGATTGTTGGTATCAAAGAAACCGCAAAAACAACTTGTACTGGTGTTGAAATGTTCCGTAAATTACTTGACGAAGGTCGTGCAGGTGAGAACGTAGGTGTTCTGCTGCGTGGTACAAAACGTGAAGAAATCGAACGTGGACAAGTACTGGCGAAACCAGGCTCAATCAACCCACACAACAAATTTGAATCAGAAGTTTATATTCTGAGCAAAGATGAAGGTGGTCGTCACACTCCATTCTTCAAAGGCTACCGTCCACAGTTCTACTTCCGTACAACTGACGTAACTGGTACTATCGAATTACCAGAAGGCGTAGAAATGGTAATGCCAGGCGACAACGTGAACATGATCGTTGAACTGATCCACCCAATCGCAATGGACGAAGGTTTACGCTTCGCAATCCGTGAAGGTGGCCGTACAGTAGGTGCGGGTGTTGTTGCTAAAGTATTAGGTTAATTACTCGGTAATTTTCCTAAAGAAGGGCATCAATTGATGCCCTTTTTATGCGTTGTTTGAAAAAGAACCTATCTCATCACTAGTTTTCTGGAAATTATTGGTGAGATAGGCTATGATACAACGAATTGAGTCAAGTATCTTGAAGATACGAATGTCATATAGATATGACGCTGTGTCAGATGCAATCATAGTTTATTTATGGTTAGTCTGATTTGTTTTGCTCTTGCGAGGCAAGCTGGCTATTTATTTACATCATATGGACAGGTTAATTTATGAGTGCGAATAGCGGAGCTCAAGATAGCAAACGCGGTGGTGATATCGCTAAGTGGATCATTACCGTCTTATTGCTGGTAGTAGCAGTGGGTGGCAACTATCTTTATCGTGAATTTAACCTTGCGTTGCGGGCTTTAGCGGTTGTTATTCTGTTCGCGGCTGCGGGCGGAGTTGCGTTGTGGACAACACAAGGTAAAGCAACACTAGCATTTGCTCGCGAAGCTCGAATTGAAATGCGTAAGGTAGTATGGCCAACGCGTCAAGAAACATTGCAGACAACATTAATCGTTGCTGCGGTGACGGCTATTGTGTCATTGGTTCTTTGGGGACTGGATGGCATTCTGGTTCGTTTAGTTTCATTTATTACTGGCCTGTGAGGTGTTCATGACTGATTCTCCTAAAAAACGCTGGTATGTTATTCAAGCCTTTTCAGGCTTCGAAGGCCGTGTAGCACAGTCTCTGCGTGAACATATCAAATTAAACGAAATGGAAGACTCATTTGGCGAAGTTATGGTTCCAACAGAAGAAGTTGTTGAGATCCGTAGCGGACAGCGCCGTAAAAGTGAGCGTAAATTTTTCCCAGGCTATGTTCTTGTCCAAATGGTCATGAATGATGCAACTTGGCATCTTGTGCGTAATGTGCCAAGAGTCATGGGTTTTATTGGCGGTACTTCAGACAGACCTGCACCAATTAGTGATAAAGAAGTTGATGCGATCATGAATCGTCTACAACAAGTTGGTGACAAACCACGTCCTAAAACACTGTTTGAACCAGGTGAAATGGTTCGTGTTAGTGATGGTCCATTTGCTGACTTTAACGGTGTTGTTGAAGAAGTTGATTACGAGAAAAGTCGCCTGAAAGTGTCTGTTTCTATCTTTGGTCGTGCGACCCCAGTGGAATTAGACTTTAGTCAGGTTGAAAAAGGTTAAACCTTTTTACTCGCCTTTCTTGCAAAAGGTGGAAAAGTTCACTACAATTTTCCACCTTTCGTTTTGAGTTGTTTTGTCATGAGACAAAGCAAAGTAAATCGGGGAGCCCTAGCCGGGCGATATACCCACATTGAGGAATTAATTAATGGCTAAGAAAGTCCAAGCCTATATCAAACTGCAAGTTGCAGCAGGTATGGCTAATCCAAGTCCACCAGTTGGTCCAGCTCTGGGTCAACAAGGTGTTAACATCATGGAATTCTGTAAAGCATTCAACGCTAAAACTGAAAGCGTAGAAAAAGGTTTACCAATCCCTGTTGTTATTACAGTTTACGCAGACCGTTCTTTCACTTTCGTTACTAAAACTCCTCCAGCAGCGATTCTGCTGAAGAAAGCGGCGGGCGTGAAATCAGGTTCTGGCAAACCGAACAAAGAGAAAGTAGGTAAAGTAACTACTGCTCAAGTTCGTGAAATTGCAGAAACTAAAGCTGCGGATCTGACTGGTGCTGATGTTGAAGCTATGATGCGTTCAATTGAAGGTACTGCTCGTTCCATGGGCCTGGTAGTGGAGGACTAATCTGATGGCTAAACTAACCAAGCGCATGCGCAATATCCGTGAAAAAGTAGATGTAGTGAAACAGTACGAAATCAATGAAGCAGTTGCTTTATTGAAAGAGTTAGCTACAGCTAAATTTGTTGAAAGTGTTGATGTTGCTGTTAACCTCGGCATCGATGCTCGTAAATCAGACCAAAACGTTCGTGGTGCTACTGTTCTGCCACACGGTACTGGTCGTTCAGTTCGCGTTGCTGTATTCGCACAAGGTGCAAATGCAGAAGCTGCTAAAGAAGCTGGTGCAGAATTAGTCGGTATGGATGACTTAGCTGCTAAAGTTAAAGCTGGCGAAATGGACTTTGACGTTGTAATTGCATCTCCAGATGCAATGCGCGTTGTTGGTCAATTAGGCCAAATCCTTGGTCCACGCGGTTTAATGCCAAACCCGAAAGTGGGTACTGTAACACCTAACGTTGCTGAAGCTGTTAAAAATGCTAAAGCTGGTCAGGTTCGTTACCGTAACGACAAAAATGGTATTATCCATACCACTATCGGTAAAGTTGATTTTAACGAAGCTCAGTTGAAAGAAAACTTAGAAGCTCTGCTGGTTGCGCTGAAAAAAGCAAAACCATCTTCAGCTAAAGGCGTTTATATCAAGAAAGTAAGCCTGTCTACCACTATGGGTGCAGGTGTTGCTATTGATCAAGCAAGCTTAAGCGCGACAGTTTAATCCTCGATTAGACTAAAAGTCATAAAAGACTTTACCTTGGCGTCAAATTTGTATAGAATTTGACGCCTTGAGTTTAGCTATGTTGTATTTTGAATGTGAGTCAACATAACTAAATTCCCAAATTCGGTTGGAGTCTGGCCTATCCAGACCCCGTCCAAGACCGCAGGTGTAAGTAATTACTTAATTTTCCTGCGTAGACGGTGAGAGAGCCAAAAAGAATTTTATATTCTGGATTCTGCTCACCGTGTTTTAGCGCTTATTTCCATTGTGGCAATAAGTGATGTGAGTCCCGAGTTTTTACTCGGTTAATCCAGGAGCAAGAAGCTAATGGCACTAAATCTTCAAGACAAACAAGCGATTGTTGCTGAAGTCAGCGAAGTAGCCAAAGGCGCGCTGTCTGCAGTAGTTGCGGATTCCCGTGGTGTAACTGTAGATAAAATGACTGAACTGCGTAAAGCATGTCGTGAAGCTGGTGTTACTGTACGTGTAGTACGTAACACATTGCTACGTCGCGCTGTTGAAGGTACTTCTTATGAAGTGCTGAAAGACGCATTTGTTGGTCCTACCTTGATTGCTTTCTCTTCTGAACACCCGGGCGCTGCAGCTCGTCTGTTCAAAGATTTCGCGAAAGCGAACCCAGCATTCGAGATTAAAGCGGCTGCCTTTGAAGGTGAGTTTATCCCAGGTTCAAACATTGATCGCCTGGCTACACTACCAACTTACGAAGAAGCAATCGCACGCCTGATGTCAACCATGAAAGAAGCCGCTGCCGGCAAACTGGTTCGTACTCTGGCTGCACTGCGCGATCAGAAAGAAGCTGCTTAATAGCCAATTTCCTTCGTTGCTTTACTACGTATAAACTTTTTCTGAATTTTAGGAACAATTGTTATGTCTATCTCTAAAGACGATATCTTAAATGCAGTTGCTGAAATGTCTGTAATGGACGTTGTTGAACTGATCACTATGATGGAAGAAAAATTCGGTGTATCTGCTGCTGCAGCTGTTGCTGTTGCTGCGGGTCCAGCAGAAGCTGCTGAAGAAAAAACTGAATTCGACGTTATCCTGAAAGGTATCGGCGGTAACAAAGTAGCAGTAATCAAAGCAGTACGTGGCGCTACCGGTCTTGGTCTGAAAGAAGCTAAAGACTTAGTAGAATCTGCTCCAGCAGCTCTGAAAGAAGGCGTAAGCAAAGATGATGCTGAAGCTCTGAAGAAAGCTCTGGAAGAAGCAGGTGCTGAGGTTGAAGTTAAGTAATTTAACTTCCCAGAGAGCAGCCTAACGGCTGATGGCTGGTGATTTTTTGGTCACCAGCCTTTTTGCGCTGTAAGGTAAGAGTAGCTTTTTCACACTTTTTTGGCTTCCTCTTTACCTCAATATTTTTTGCTATTGACGACTTAATATACTGTGTTAGCCACTACGATCCACGTTTTTCCAAAAGCTCGGTAGTGTGCGCAATGCAATGAAATGATTTAAGAGTAATAGCAATAAGTATTATGGAAAATTCTATTTTCCTACCTACAAAAAAACAGTGTTAGATGAATGTCGTGTCACCCTTAATAACAAGGGCAGGCAGAGTGGGTCACTTTTCAGCGAGCTGAGGAACCCTATGGTTTACTCCTATACCGAGAAAAAACGTATTCGTAAGGATTTTGGTAAACGTCCACAAGTTCTGGATGTACCTTATCTCCTTTCTATCCAGCTTGACTCGTTCCAGAAGTTTATCGAGCAAGATCCTGATGGTCAAAATGGGCTGGAAGCGGCTTTCCGTTCCGTATTTCCAATCCAAAGCTACAGCGGCAATGCTGAACTGCAATATGTCAGCTACCGCCTTGGCGAGCCTGTTTTTGATGTTAAAGAATGTCAGATCCGTGGTGTAACTTATTCTGCACCATTACGTGTAAAACTGCGTCTGGTCATTTATGAACGTGAAGCCCCAGAAGGCACCGTTAAAGACATTAAAGAACAAGAAGTCTATATGGGTGAAATCCCATTAATGACCGATAATGGTACTTTTGTTATCAATGGTACTGAGCGTGTTATTGTGTCCCAGTTACATCGTAGCCCTGGTGTGTTCTTTGATAGCGATAAAGGTAAAACGCACTCTTCAGGTAAAGTACTGTATAACGCACGTATTATTCCTTATCGTGGTTCATGGTTAGACTTCGAATTCGACCCTAAAGATAATCTTTTTGTCCGTATTGACCGTCGTCGTAAATTACCAGCGACTATCATTTTACGCGCAATGAACTACAGCACCGAAGACATCTTAAATCTGTTCTTCGAGAAAACAACGTTTGAAATCAGTAATAATAAACTGATGATGACGTTAGTTCCTGAGCGTCTGCGTGGTGAAACAGCTTCATTTGATATTGAAGCAAACGGCAAAGTTTATGTCGAAAAAGGTCGCCGTATTACTGCTCGTCATATTCGTCAGTTAGAAAAAGAACAAATTGAGCGCATCGAAGTACCTGTTGAATACATCGCAGGTAAAGTAGTGGCTCGTGACTATATTGATGAAGCGACAGGTGAATTGATTTGTGCTGCTAACATGGAAATCTCTTTAGATGTGTTAGCTCGCTTAAGTCAAGCTGGTCATAAAACCATCGAAACACTGTTTACCAACGATTTAGATCATGGTGCTTATATTTCAGAAACTATTCGCGTCGATCCTACCAACGATCGTTTAAGCGCATTAGTTGAAATCTATCGCATGATGCGTCCTGGTGAACCACCAACTCGCGAAGCGGCAGAAAACTTATTTGAGAACTTATTCTTCTCAGAAGATCGTTATGATCTCTCTGCGGTTGGTCGCATGAAGTTCAACCGCTCTTTAGGTCGCGAAGAAGTTGAAGGTTCTGGCATCTTAAGCCAAGAAGATATCATTGAAGTGATGAAAAAACTGATTGATATCCGTAATGGTAAAGGTGAAGTGGATGATATCGACCACTTAGGTAACCGTCGTATTCGTTCTGTTGGCGAAATGGCTGAAAACCAATTCCGTGTTGGTCTGGTGCGTGTTGAGCGTGCAGTTAAAGAGCGTCTATCTTTAGGTGATCTTGATGCATTAATGCCACAAGATATGATCAATGCAAAACCGATTTCTGCTGCAGTTAAAGAGTTCTTTGGCTCTAGCCAGTTATCGCAGTTTATGGATCAGAATAACCCGCTGTCAGAAATTACCCATAAACGTCGTATTTCTGCATTAGGCCCTGGTGGTCTGACTCGTGAACGTGCAGGCTTCGAAGTTCGAGACGTACACCCAACTCACTATGGTCGTGTGTGTCCAATCGAAACACCTGAAGGTCCAAATATCGGTCTGATTAACTCATTATCTGTTTATGCACAGACTAACGAGTACGGATTCTTAGAAACGCCTTACCGTGTTGTAGAAAACAACGCTGTAACAGATGAAATCCACTATCTGTCTGCAATTGAAGAAGGTAACTTCATCATTGCTCAGGCTAACTCCGTATTAGATGATGATGGCCACTTCGTAGAAGAATTAGTAACTTGCCGTCATAAAGGTGAGTCAAGTTTATTTAGTCGTGATCAAGTTCAGTACATGGACGTTTCAACTCAACAGGTTGTTTCTGTCGGTGCTTCACTGATCCCATTCCTTGAACACGATGACGCCAACCGTGCATTGATGGGTGCGAACATGCAACGCCAGGCTGTTCCTACACTTCGTGGTGATAAACCACTGGTAGGTACAGGTATGGAACGTGCTGTAGCGGTTGACTCCGGTGTTACTGCGGTAGCAAAACGTGGTGGTACTGTTCAGTATGTTGATGCTTCTCGTATCGTTATCAAAGTAAACGAAGATGAGACTTATGCTGGTGAAGCAGGCATTGATATTTACAGCTTAACTAAATATACCCGCTCTAACCAAAACACATGTATTAACCAAACACCTTGTGTTTCTTTAGGTGAACCTGTTGAACGTGGTGATGTACTTGCCGATGGTCCATCAACAGACCTTGGTGAACTTGCATTAGGTCAAAACATGCGCGTGGCATTTATGCCATGGAATGGTTATAACTACGAGGACTCCATCCTTGTATCTGAGCGTGTTGTTCAAGAAGACCGTTTCACAACTATCCATATTCAAGAACTTGCTTGTGTGTCTCGTGATACTAAGTTAGGGCCTGAAGAGATCACTGCAGATATTCCTAATGTTGGTGAAGCTGCGTTATCTAAACTGGATGAATCAGGTATCGTTTATATCGGTGCTGAAGTGAAAGGCGGTGATATTCTGGTAGGTAAAGTAACACCGAAAGGTGAAACTCAACTGACTCCAGAAGAGAAACTGCTACGTGCTATCTTCGGTGAAAAAGCATCTGATGTTAAAGATTCTTCTCTGCGTGTTCCTAACGGTGTGTCTGGTACAGTTATTGATGTACAAGTCTTCACCCGTGATGGCGTAGAAAAAGACAAACGTGCATTAGAAATCGAAGAATCGCAATTACGTGAAGTTAAAAAAGACTTAACAGAAGAGTTACGTATCTTTGAAGCGGGTCTTTTTGCACGTATTCGTGGCGTTCTGATTGCCGGCGGTATTGAAGCTGACAAATTAGATAAACTACCTCGTGAACGTTGGTTAGAACTGGGTCTTGCTGATGAAGAGAAGCAAAACCAGTTAGAACAATTAGCTGAACAGTATGATGAACTGAAAGCTGAATTCGCGAAGAAACTGGAAGCTAAGCGTCGTAAGATCACTCAAGGTGATGATTTAGCACCGGGTGTATTGAAGATTGTTAAGGTTTATCTGGCTGTTAAACGTCAGATCCAACCTGGTGATAAGATGGCGGGTCGTCATGGTAACAAGGGTGTTATCTCTAAGATTAACCCAATTGAAGACATGCCATACGATGAAAACGGTAATCCTGTTGACCTCGTACTGAACCCACTGGGTGTACCATCACGTATGAACATTGGTCAGATCCTTGAAACTCACTTGGGTATGGCTGCTAAAGGTATCGGTGATAAAATCAATGCGATGCTGAAACAGCAACAAGAAGTGGCTAAGTTACGTGAATTTATCCAGAAAGCTTATGATCTGGGTATGGCACCTCGTCAGAAAGTTGATTTGGACACCTTCAGTGATGAAGAAGTGTTACGTTTGGCTGAAAACCTGAAAAAAGGTATGCCAACTGCAACACCTGTGTTCGATGGTGCAGAAGAGATGGAAATTAAAGAGATGCTGAAATTAGCAGATCTTCCAACTTCTGGTCAGATTACACTTTTCGATGGTCGTACAGGTGAACAATTCGAACGTCCAGTAACTGTAGGTTACATGTACATGCTGAAACTGAACCACTTAGTTGATGACAAGATGCACGCCCGTTCTACCGGTTCGTACAGCTTAGTTACTCAGCAACCTCTTGGTGGTAAAGCACAGTTTGGTGGACAGCGTTTCGGGGAGATGGAAGTATGGGCACTGGAAGCATACGGTGCGGCTTACACGCTACAAGAAATGCTTACTGTTAAGTCGGATGACGTTAACGGTCGTACCAAAATGTACAAAAACATTGTTGATGGTAACCATCAGATGGAACCAGGTATGCCTGAGTCGTTCAACGTATTGTTGAAAGAGATCCGTTCACTGGGTATCAACATCGAATTGGAAGACGAATAACGTATTCCATGAAAGCAGACTGCTAAATATGGCAGTCTGCTAAACAGTGACTACACTGGTTTAAAGGGGTGAATGACAGGGGTCATTTGCCTGGCAGGTCTAACTCCGACAGGAGCCATTTCGTGAAAGACTTATTAAAGTTTCTGAAAGCGCAAACCAAGACCGAAGAGTTTGATGCGATCAAAATTGCTCTGGCATCACCTGATATGATCCGTTCATGGTCATTTGGTGAAGTTAAAAAGCCAGAAACAATTAACTACCGTACGTTCAAACCAGAACGTGACGGCCTTTTCTGTGCCCGTATTTTCGGACCAGTAAAAGATTACGAATGTTTGTGTGGTAAATACAAACGTTTAAAACACCGTGGTGTTATCTGTGAGAAGTGTGGCGTTGAAGTCACACAAACTAAAGTTCGTCGTGAACGTATGGGTCACATCGAATTAGCTTCTCCAGTGGCGCACATCTGGTTCTTGAAATCACTGCCGTCCCGTATCGGTCTGCTGTTGGATATGCCACTGCGCGATATTGAACGTGTACTGTATTTTGAATCTTATGTTGTTGTTGAAGGTGGTATGACCAGCCTTGAACGTGGCCAAATCTTAACAGAAGAGCAATACCTCGATGCATTAGAAGAATTCGGTGATGAATTTGATGCGAAGATGGGTGCTGAAGCTGTTCAGAACTTGTTACAGAGCATGGATCTGGAACAAGAGTGTGAAACGCTGCGTGAAGAGTTAAATGAGACTAACTCTGAAACTAAACGTAAGAAACTGACTAAACGTATCAAGTTACTTGAAGCATTCATGCAATCAGGCAATAAACCTGAGTGGATGATCTTAACTGTACTGCCAGTGTTACCACCAGACTTACGTCCACTGGTTCCACTTGATGGTGGTCGTTTTGCGACTTCTGACTTGAACGATTTATATCGTCGCGTTATCAACCGTAATAACCGTTTAAAACGCCTGCTAGATTTAGCAGCTCCAGACATTATCGTACGTAACGAAAAACGTATGTTACAAGAGTCTGTTGATGCGTTATTAGATAACGGTCGTCGCGGTCGTGCAATTACAGGCTCTAACAAACGTCCTCTGAAATCTTTGGCTGATATGATCAAAGGTAAACAAGGTCGTTTCCGTCAAAACCTGTTAGGTAAACGTGTTGACTATTCTGGTCGTTCTGTAATCACCGTAGGTCCATACCTGCGTCTGCATCAGTGTGGTCTGCCGAAAAAAATGGCACTTGAATTATTCAAACCATTTATTTACGGAAAACTGGAAACCCGTGGTTTAGCGACAACAATTAAAGCCGCTAAAAAAATGGTTGAGCGTGAAGAAGCGGTAGTTTGGGATATCTTAGATGAAGTTATCCGTGAACACCCAGTTATGCTAAACCGTGCACCGACACTTCACCGTTTAGGTATACAGGCGTTTGAACCAATCCTGATTGAAGGTAAAGCTATTCAGTTACACCCACTCGTTTGTGCGGCATATAACGCCGACTTCGATGGTGACCAAATGGCGGTTCACGTTCCATTGACATTAGAAGCGCAGTTAGAAGCTCGCGCGTTGATGATGTCAACTAACAATATTCTGTCTCCAGCAAGTGGTGACCCAATTATCGTTCCTTCACAGGACGTGGTATTAGGTCTTTACTACATGACTCGTGATTGCATCAATGCCAAAGGTGAAGGCATGGTGTTAAGTGGTCCAAAAGAAGCTGAACGCGTTTATCGCGCAGGTTTAGCCTCTTTACACGCGCGTGTTAAAGTACGTATCACTGAAGAGATCAAAGATGGCGAAGGTAATATCACCACTGAAACTAGCTTAAAAGACACTACAGTTGGTCGTGCTATTTTATGGATGATTGTACCAAAAGGCCTACCTTACGCACTGGTTAACCAACCATTAGGTAAAAAAGCTATTTCTAAAATGCTGAATACCTGCTACCGCGTAATGGGCTTAAAGCCAACAGTTATTTTTGCTGACCAAATCATGTATACCGGTTTTGCTTACGCAGCACGTTCTGGTGCTTCAGTAGGTATCGATGACATGGTTATCCCTGCGAAAAAAGCAGAGATCATTGCCGAGGCAGAAGCAGAAGTTGCAGAAATTCAGGAACAGTTCCAATCCGGTCTGGTAACAGCGGGTGAACGTTACAACAAAGTCATCGATATTTGGGCTGCTGCGAATGAACGCGTCGCTAAAGCGATGATGGAAAATCTGTCTACAGAAACTGTGATCAACCGTGATGGTGAAGAAGAACAACAAGTTTCCTTCAACAGCAGCTTTATGATGGCTGACTCCGGGGCTCGTGGTTCTGCAGCTCAGATCCGTCAGTTAGCGGGTATGCGTGGTCTGATGGCGAAGCCAGATGGCTCCATCATCGAAACGCCAATCACCGCGAACTTCCGTGAAGGTCTGAACGTACTCCAGTACTTCATCTCCACCCACGGTGCTCGTAAAGGTCTGGCGGATACCGCACTGAAAACAGCAAACTCCGGTTACTTGACTCGTCGTTTAGTTGACGTTGCACAAGACCTTGTTGTAACAGAAAGCGACTGTGGTACAACCGAAGGTGTAATGATGACTCCGGTCATTGAAGGTGGAGATGTTAAAGAGCCACTGCGTGAGCGTGTATTAGGACGGGTAACGGCAGAAGATATCCTGAAACCAGGTACTGCAGATATCCTTGTTCCACGTAATACGCTGTTAAACGAAAAACTGTGTGATCTGTTAGAAGAAAACTCAGTAGACAGCGTTAAAGTTCGTTCAGTTGTAACCTGTGACACAGACTTTGGTGTATGTGCTAAATGTTATGGTCGTGACCTTGCTCGTGGTCATATCATCAACAAAGGTGAAGCTATCGGTGTTATCGCAGCACAGTCAATCGGTGAGCCTGGTACACAGTTAACGATGCGTACGTTCCACATCGGTGGTGCGGCATCCCGTGCGGCAGCAGAATCAAGCATTCAGGTACGTAATAAAGGTACACTGAAATTGATCAATGCGAAATTTATCACCAACACTGCTGGTAAGTTAGTGATTACTTCTCGTAATACAGAATTACGTCTGATTGACGAATTCGGTCGTACGAAAGAAAGCTATAAAGTACCTTATGGTGCTCAATTATCGAAAGGTGATGGCGAAGCTGTCAACGGTGGCGAAACAGTTGCTAACTGGGATCCACATACCATGCCTGTGGTGAGTGAAGTTTCTGGTATTATCCGTTTTGCTGACATGGTTGATGGTCAAACCATTACTCGTCAAACGGATGAATTAACCGGTCTTTCTTCACTGGTTGTTCTGGATACTGCAGAGCGTACTGGTAGCGGTAAAGATTTACGTCCAGCATTGCGCATCACCGATGCACAAGGTAATGATGTATTAATCCCGAATACAGATATGCCGGCACAGTACTTCCTGCCAGGTAAAGCTATCGTTCAATTAGATGATGGCGTTGCTATTAATGCGGGTGATACGTTAGCACGTATCCCTCAAGAATCTGGTGGTACTAAAGATATTACCGGTGGTCTACCACGCGTTGCTGACTTGTTTGAAGCTCGTCGTCCGAAAGAGCCTGCAATCCTTGCTGAAATCAGCGGTATTGTTTCTTTCGGTAAAGAAACGAAAGGTAAACGTCGCTTAGTTATTTCTCCATTAGATGGCAGCGATGCATACGAAGAGATGATCCCTAAATGGCGTCAACTTAACGTATTTGAAGGTGAGGTTGTGGAACGCGGTGATGTTATCTCCGATGGTCCAGAATCACCACATGACATTCTGCGCTTACGTGGTGTTCATGCGGTTACTCGCTATATCACTAATGAAGTACAGGAAGTTTACCGTTTACAAGGGGTTAAGATTAACGATAAACACATTGAAGTTATCGTTCGTCAAATGCTACGTAAAGTGACTATCGAAAATGCCGGTAGTTCTGAATTCCTTGAAGGTGAACAAGTTGAATACGCTCGTGTTAAAGTTTCGAACCGTATTTTAGAGGAAGAAGGTAAAGTACCAGCAACATACTCTCGTGACCTATTAGGTATTACGAAAGCATCACTGGCTACTGAGTCTTTCATCTCTGCGGCATCGTTCCAAGAAACAACACGCGTACTGACTGAAGCTGCTGTTGCAGGTAAACGTGACGAATTACGTGGTTTAAAAGAAAACGTTATTGTGGGTCGTCTGATCCCTGCAGGTACTGGTTTTGCGTACCATCAGGATCGTATCCAACGTCGTCAACAACAACTGCCAACGGATGAAACTGAAGCAACAATCAGTGCAGATGAAGCTTCTGCTAACTTAGCAGAATTGCTGAATGCGGGTTTCGGCGGTTCATCAAATAACTAATTGATACTGCATTAGTTTTAAATATAAATACCCTCGATAGTTATCGAGGGTATTTTTTTGCTCTTTTTTATACTTGTATAGGTAAGTTAAATAATTAAGTTTAT
>OJWU01000216.1_pt1 | contig 21046 bp, 22 predicted proteins | sample 1600531 | NCBI WGS metagenome assembly OJWU01 (sample SAMN04436822, study PRJEB24849) | human gut metagenome | biome: human gut; feature: NICU; material: stool | host: Homo sapiens | place: USA: Saint Louis, MO | collected 2011-05-27 | reverse complement strand
ATTGCTCAGTGCTCGCATTAATTTGTGGGGAACCCTCAGCCCTTTGGGAGAGGGCCGGGGTGAGGGCATCAGGCCGCACAATACTGAAGGGAAAACCATGCACACAACCCACAGCACATTTTCTCTCGCCGGCCACACCCTTCACCGCATCACTTTCGACCCCACCACCTTCACCGACGCCGATCTCCTCTGGCTGCCCCATCACGCACAGCTGGCTGACGCCGGACGCAAGCGCAAATCCGACCACCTGGCAGGCCGCATCGCCGCGGCGCATGCGCTAAACGAGCGCGTAATCCCCGGCATCGGACCCAGCGGCGAACCGCTCTGGCCGCAAGGTATTTCCGGCAGCATCACCCACAGCGGCACGCAGGCGATGGCCGTCGTCACGCATCACCCGGCGCTTATCGGCATCGATTGTGAAACGATCCTTTCCGAAAACGAAGCCAGGGAAATCAAAGACGGCATTATTGATACGCAGGAAGAACCTGTGCTTTCCCGCTCGGGATACCCGTTCGCCCTCGCCCTGACGCTGGCGTTCAGCGCCAAAGAGAGCCTGTTCAAGGCCCTCTTTCCGCAGGTGCAGGCCTGGATGGGTTTTGACAGCGCCCGCGTTACCCTGCTCGACGACAGGACGCTTACGCTGGCATTGACCCGTCAACTTGCAGGCTTTGAGGAAGGCACTGCCTTCACCCTTCACTGGCAGCAGCACGGCGAACAGGTCATCACCCTGCTGTCACACGCTCCTGCCGACGTGCCTTCACGCTGGTCACCACAAACGTCACGATAAACACCATCGCGAACAGGACCACAATGGTCGGCGCGGGCGCGCTGTCGAGATAAAACGAGGCATACACGCCGCTTACCGACACCAGCGCTGAAACGGCGACCGCCACCAGCAGCGCCATGTGAAAGCGTCGGGTAATCAGCACCGCCACCGCGCCGGGGGCAATCAGCAGCGAAATCGACAGAATTATCCCCACCGCTTTCAGCGTCGCCACGATGGTCAGCGAAACCATGCACAGTAAGCCGTAGTGCAGCCAGCGGGTGCGCAAGCCGCTCGCCTGCGCCTGCTGATAGTCAAAGCAGAACAGCAGAAAATCGCGCCACTTCAGGCCAATCACCAGCGCAATTAACCCCGCGACGAGACCGCTTTGCAGAATGTCCATCCCGTTAATGCCCAGCATATCGCCGAACAGAATGTGGTCGAGATGCACCTCAGGTTTGACGGCGATATAGAGGATCAGCCCGGCGCCGAACATGCCGGAAAAGACGATCCCCATAACCGTATCTTGCTTGATTCGGCTGTTATCCTTCAGGTATCCGGTGGCGACCGCGCAGAACAGACCGGCCACGAATGCGCCCAGCGCCAGCGGCAGGCCCATCATCCAGGCCAGCACGACGCCGGGAAACACCGCGTGGCTCATGGCGTCGCCCATCAGCGCCCAGCCTTTCAGCACCAGAAAAACCGACAGCAGCGCGCAGGGCACGGCCACCAGGAGTGAAATCAGCAGCGCGTTGTTCATAAACGCAAACTGGAACGGTTCGAGGATCAGCGTCATCATGGATGTGCCTCCCGCGCCCGACGGCGGCTGGCAAGCAGCCCGTGCTTCGGCGCAAAGACGAACGCCAGCAGGAACAGCAGCGTCTGGGCGACCACGATAATGCCGCCGGTGGCGCCGTCCAGGTAATAGCTGGCCCACGCACCGAGGAAGCTGGTGATGCTGCCAATGGCGACGGCAATCATCAACAGGCGCGGGAAGCGATCGGTCAGCAGCCAGGCGGTCGCACCGGGCGTAACCACCAGACAGATCACCAGAAATGCGCCGACGGTTTGCAGCGCCGCCACGGTAGAGACCGCCAGTAGCGTGAAGAAGAGAATTTTCAGGCGTTCAGGACGCAGACCGATGGCGCGGGCGTGGTTCTCATCAAAAAAGGTCACCATCAGATCTTTCCATTTGAACAGCAGGATAACTATCGACACCACGCCGATAATCGCCAGCTGGACGATATCTTCCGGGGCAATGGCGAGAATATTGCCGAGGACGATGGTCTGAATGTTCACCGAGGTCGGGTTGAGTGAGACCATAAACAGCCCCAGCCCGAAAAACGAGGAGAAGATCAGCCCGATAATGGCGTCCTCCTTCAGGCGGCTGCGCTGGTTGAGAAACAGCATGCTGCCCGCCGCCAGCCCGCCCGATAAAAACGCCCCCAGCGAGAACGGCAGCCCGAGCATGTAAGCGCCCGCTACGCCCGGCACGATGGAGTGCGACAGCGCATCGCCGATCAGCGACCAGCCTTTGAGCATCAGATAGCAGGAGAGAAACGCGCACAGCCCGCCCACCATCGCCGAGACCCACATGGCGTTGAGCATGTACTCGTAGCCGAAGGGTTCGAGAAGCGCGTTCATTTGGCCTCCTGTCGGTGCGTGACGAAGGGGCGTTCGTCGTCGGTAATAATGCGATCTTCCGAGCCGCTGAGCACCACGTGGCGCAGCACGCCGCTGAAGGCGCGCTCAAGATTCTCGGCGGTAAAGGTGATATCCGTCGGGCCGCTCGCCAGCACGGTGCCTTTGACCATCACCGTGTAATCGCAGAATTCCGTGACCGAGCCCAGATTGTGGGTCGAAACCAGCATCGTTTTACCCTCGTCGCGCAGCTCCCGCAGCAGGCTGATGATCCTGGCTTCGGTTTTGACGTCCACGCCGGTAAACGGCTCGTCGAGCAGGATCACCTCGCCCTGCTGGGCAATCGCCCGCGCCAGAAACACACGCTTCTTTTGGCCGCCGGAGAGCTCGCCAATCTGCCGATGGCGCAGCTCAAGCATATCCACGCGCTTCAGGGCGTCGGTTACAATCTGCCTGTCGCGCTCTTTAGGCCGACGCAGAAACCCCATATGCCCGTAGCGGCCCATCATCACCACGTCCTCGACCAGCACCGGAAATGACCAGTCGACCTCTTCCGACTGCGGCACGTAGGCGACCAGGTTCAGGCGCAGCGCCCGGTGAGGCGGAAGCCCGAGAATGGAGATAGTGCCGCTCGCCGCCCGCACAAAGCCCATCACCGCCTTAAACAGCGTGGACTTGCCGGAACCGTTCACCCCCACCAGGGCGGCAATCGATCCGCCCGGCACGGTGAACGACGCGTCGCGCAGCGCCGTGTGGCCGTTGCGGTAGGTCACGGTCACGTCGGTTACAACAATCCCCTTCTGCATGGTTACTCCTTCATCCCGTCGCGGATGCCCTGCACCAGCGTGCGGGTGGTGACGTTCAGCAGATCGATATAGGTCGGCACCGGGCCGTTTTCTGCACTCAGGGAGTCAACGTACAGCACGCCGCCGTAATGGGCGCCGGTTTCCCGCGCCACCTGACGAGCGGGCTTATCCGAGACGGTGCTTTCGCTGAACACCGCCGGAATGTGATGTTTTTTCACCAGATCGATAACCTTGCGCACCTGCTGCGGCGTGCCCTGCTGATCGGCGTTGATCGGCCACAGGTACAGCTCTTTCAGGCCCAAATCCCGCGCCAGATAGGAGAACGCCCCTTCGCTGGTCACCATCCAGCGTTTGTCTACCGGGATCGCCGTGACCTGCTTGCGCAGCGGTTCGAGAGTGGCGGTGATCTTCTGCTTGTAGGCGTCGGCGTTACGCTGATAGGTCTGCGCGTTGGCCGGATCGTACTTCACCAGCGCGTCGCGGATGTTATCGACGTAAATCAGGGCGTTGTCCGGCGACATCCACGCGTGCGGGTTGGGCTTGCCGTTATAGGGCCCTTCGCTGATGCCCATCGGGGTGATGCCTTTGGTAACAATCACCTCCGGCACGCCGTTCAGATGCTGATAAAAGCGCTGGAACCACAGCTCCAGATTCATGCCGTTCGCCAGGATCAGCTGCGCCTTCTGCGCGCGTTTGATATCGCCCGGGGTGGGCTGGTATTCGTGAATTTCCGCGCCCGGTTTGGTGATGGAGGTGACCTCTGCGGCATCCCCCGCTACGTTTTTCGCCATATCAGCGATAACGGTAAAAGTGGTGATGACCTGGAACTTTTCAGCCGCCAGCGCGCCGGTTGTGGTCGCGGTCATAAGCAGCGCGCCGAGCAACAGACGCTTCAATCCTTGCCGTGGATGCATCGCAGAAGTCTCCTGAGGTGATTAAATTAAAAGCAAAATTAGCCCGTGCTATAAGGTATAGCACAGGCTATATTTAAATGAAAATAATTATCATTAAAGTTGTGTCAACGGAGGGAGAGCCTGATGGCGCTTCGCTTATCAGGCCTACGGTAAAGCAGTTTTGGAGTTTTGTAGGCCGGGTAAGCGCAGCGCCACCCGGCATAAGGGCGACTCACTGCCCGGCAAGTGCCTTATAAAATGCAGGATTCTCCCGAATCACATTAAGTACCTTCGCCGCCAGCCCGGTTGGGTTGCGACGTTTAGACTCCCAGCTCTTTATCGTATCGACGCTCGTGCCAAGCGCCTTCGCCATTTCGCTTTGCGTGATATTGAGCTGCTCTCTGATGGCGCGCACATCAGCAACTTCATAGCGGGTTACCCGGGAAGCGGCTTTTCTTCCGTTATGGATCTCAACGGCCTCTTCAAGCGAAGATTTTAATTCATTAAAAATACTCATTATCAGCCTCCACCTGCCTGATTAGGGTACATAGTACACCTCAAATTTACGGCACTGGAAGCAGTATTTTTCAGAATGGAAGTCAGCTTTTTAAGTTCTGCTTTCTCTGTCTCTGTCAGGCTGTCCTTTATGCATTTTGGATAGGCCATAATGAAATAGATCACCTTTTGCAGATCCTTTAATTCATCATCCGTAGCAATGCTTTTAATCTGTCGGGTAAAGAGTGATGTTTCGATAAACTCTATCGCATGACTCATCCATAGTTCCTTCCCTAAACGCAGCAAAAGCCCGAATGCTTCAGCATCAGGCTCTTGCTGCATGGTTACTCTTCCTTGAGTAATGCTGCGCCAAATAACTGTATTTACATACAGTCTGAAGGTATTTTAAGAATCCGTTTAGACATCCGGGAACATCACGCTATTCCCCGGCGCTTCCCTGTGGAGATGGATAAAGTTCAGGTGCCGTTCATACTGGTCCAGAATATCCGTAATTACCTGCTCCTTGCTGTAATCCATCAAATCATTCCCCTGGCTCCCTTCCAGCAGGAAGGTCTCCAGCCGGTAGTAGGTCGATTTCCCGCTGCGCGCCCGGTAGGTGAACCCTGGCACCGAATACTGCTGCGGCCAGATCTGATAAACAAAGTTCTGCTCGTCGCCCATGTGCACCAGCAGATCCAGATGCCCCAGGGTTTCGCCCTCTTCCGGCGGCAGGTTTTTCAGCTCCACGTAGGCGCCACGCAGCTTCAGCTCCTGCGCCACCTCTTCCATCGCCGGGAAGCAGACCGTCTCCATCATCTGGCTGGTGTAGCGCGTGCCCGGGTAGTTCATCAGGCGCGACAGGCGTTTCTTCCAGCTCAACCTGTCCTGCGCGCCCATCGGCCGCGGCGCGGTGTCGCGGCTGGCGCTGACGCGGCGGTAGTCTTCCACCTTAAGCGATTTATACAGCCCGGCCATCACGAAGAAGATCACGAAGCTGAACGGCAGGCCCATGATCACCGTGGTGTTCTGCAACGCCGAAATGCCGTTGGTCATCAGCATGCCGAGCGTCAGCAGGCCGATGGCGACGGACCAGAAGATGCGCAGCCAGTTCGGCGCATCGCTGTTGATGTCTTTGAGCTTCGAAGTGAAGTTGCCCAGCACCAGCGCGCCGGAGTCCGCCGAGGTGACGTAGAACAGCAGGCCGGTAATGGTTGCTACGGACGCGCTAAAGGTAAACGCCGGATACTGCGCCAGCAGGCTGTAGAAGCCGCGCTCCGGGTGCACCATCGCTTCCTGCGCGAAGGTCGCATTGCCGTGGATAATTTCGTGCAGCGCGCTGTTGCCGAAAATCGACAGCCACAGCAGGGTGAAGGTGAACGGGATGATCAGCGTGCCCATCACGAACTGACGGATGGTGCGGCCACGCGAAATGCGTGCCAGGAACAGACCGACAAACGGCGACCAGGCCACCCACCACGCCCAGAAGAAGAGCGTCCAGTTGTTCATCCACTCCACCGGGCGGTCAAAGGCGAAGCTGTTCAGCGTCATGCCCATAAAGCGGTTCACGTAATCACCTACGTTGAGCACTAAGGCGTTGAGCAGGAATGAGGTGTCGCCCATAAACAGCACGAACAGGATCAGCCCCAGCGCCAGCGCGACGTTCAGCTCGGAGAGCACGCGAATACCTTTATCCACGCCGGAGGTCACCGAGATGGTAGCGATGATCACCGACAGTGCAATTAGCGCCGCCTTCGCCGCCATCGAATCCGGGATGTCAAACAGCACGCTCAGCCCGTAGTTAAGCTGCACTACGCCAATCCCGAGCGTGGTGGCGATGCCGAAGATGGTGCCGATCACCGCCGCGATATCGACGCTGTGGCCAATCGGGCCGTTGATCTTTTTCCCGAAAATCGGGTACAGCGCGGAGCGGATGGTAAGGGGCAAATTATAACGATAGCTAAAGTATCCGAGCGCCATGCCCATCAGGGCATACATTGACCAGCCCGTCAGGCCGTAGTGGAACAGCGTCCAGACCATCGCCTGACGCGCGGCCTCCATCGTCTGCCCTGCCCCTTCCGGCGGCTGCATATATTGCGTGACCGGTTCCGCCACGGAGAAGAACATCAGGTCGATGCCAATGCCCGCGGCAAACAGCATCGCGGCCCAACTCAGCAGGCTGAACTCGGGCTTGGACTGCTCCGGCCCAAGCTTCACCGAACCGAAGCGCGAGCAGGCAATGCAGACGACGAAGACGATATAGAGCGTCGCCGCCAGAAGGTAGTACCAGCCGAAGGTCTTCGACACCCAGTTCAGGGTGCGCCCAATCCACTCGGCAGAAAAATCACGAAAGAAGATGGTCGTCAGGGAAAACAACAAAATCAGCCCGGCGGACGTAAAAAAAACGACCGGGTTGATTTTGTCTTTTTCTCTGTCTTGTGAAAGGTCTGTCATCCAGTATCCCCACTGTTTTTGTAACTATTAAAATCCAAAATCGCAACAATTAAGACACATTTTATATTGAACGTCCAATCAAAAACCGCTTTAATAGATTACCAACGCTGATGAATGGAGTGGCAAAAATGCCCAAAGTGGGGATGCAGCCGATCCGGCGCAGGCAGCTCATCAATGCCACGCTGGAAGCAATTAATGAAGTGGGAATGCATGACGCAACCATCGCGCAAATCGCCCGTCGGGCGGGCGTGTCCACGGGTATCATCAGCCACTATTTCAAAGATAAAAACGGTCTGCTGGAAGCAACCATGCGCGACATCACCGGTCAGTTACGCGATGCGGTATTAAGCCGTTTACGCGCCCTGCCGGACGGCAGTGCAGAGCAGCGTTTGCAGGCGATTGTCGGCGGCAATTTTGATGAAACCCAGGTCAGCGGCGCGGCGATGAAGGCCTGGCTGGCCTTCTGGGCCAGCAGCATGCATCAGCCGATGCTCTATCGTTTGCAGCAGGTCAGCAGCCGCCGGTTGCTCTCAAATCTGGTGTACGAATTCCGCCGCGAACTGCCGCGTGAACAGGCTGAAGAGGCGGGCTACGGGCTCGCCGCACTGATTGACGGGCTGTGGCTGCGCGCCGCGCTCAGCGGCAAACCGCTGGATAAAACCCTGGCCCAGTCGCTTACCAGCCACTTTATCAGCCAGCATTTACCGACCGAATAACCGAGGAGGAAGCATGTCCCGAATGGCAGAACAGCAGCTTTATATCAATGGTGGTTATACATCCGCCACCAGCGGTCGCACCTTCGAGACCATCAACCCGGCCAACGGTGAAGTTCTGGCGAGCGTGCAGGCCGCCGGGCGTGAAGACGTGGACCGCGCCGTGGATAGCGCAAAGCGCGGGCAAAAAATCTGGGCGGCGATGACCGCCATGGAGCGCTCGCGCATCCTGCGTCGCGCCGTCGATATCCTGCGCGAGCGCAACGACGAGCTGGCAAAGCTGGAAACCCTCGACACCGGTAAAGCGTTTTCTGAAACCTCGACCGTCGACATCGTCACCGGCGCGGACGTGCTGGAGTACTACGCGGGGCTGATCCCGGCACTGGAAGGCAGCCAGATCCCGCTGCGCGAGACCTCCTTCGTCTACACCCGCCGCGAGCCGCTGGGCGTGGTGGCGGGCATCGGCGCGTGGAACTATCCGATCCAGATCGCCCTGTGGAAATCCGCCCCGGCGCTGGCGGCGGGCAACGCGATGATCTTCAAGCCGAGCGAAGTAACGCCGCTTACCGCCCTGAAACTGGCGGAAATCTACACCGAAGCGGGCGTGCCGGACGGCGTGTTTAACGTTCTGCCGGGTGTGGGCGCGGAAACCGGCCAGTACCTGACCGAGCATCCGGGCATCGCCAAAGTCTCCTTTACCGGCGGCGTCGCCAGCGGCAAAAAGGTGATGGCGAACTCGGCGGCCTCGTCCCTGAAAGAGGTGACGATGGAGCTGGGCGGTAAATCCCCGCTGATAGTGTTTGACGATGCGGATCTGGATCTCGCGGCAGATATCGCCATGATGGCCAACTTCTTCAGCTCCGGTCAGGTGTGCACCAACGGCACCCGCGTGTTCGTGCCCACGAAGTTCAAAGCCGCGTTTGAGCAAAAAATCGTTGAGCGCGTGGGCCGCATCCGCGCGGGCGACCTGTTCGATGAAAACACTAACTTCGGCCCGATGGTCAGCTTCCCGCACCGCGACAGCGTGATGCGCTACATCGCCAAAGGCAAAGAGGAAGGTGCGCGCGTGCTGTGCGGCGGTGACGTGATGAAGGGTGACGGCTTTGATAACGGCGCGTGGGTTGCCCCGACCGTGTTCACCGACTGCACCGACGAAATGACCATTGTGCGCGAAGAGATCTTCGGCCCGGTGATGTCCATTCTTTCCTATGACACTGACGAAGAGGCCATTCGTCGCGCCAATGACACCGACTACGGTCTGGCGGCGGGCATTGTCACCGCCGATCTGAACCGCGCCCACGGCGCTATTCATCAGCTCGAAGCGGGCATCTGCTGGATCAACACCTGGGGCGAATCCGCCGCGGAGATGCCGGTGGGCGGATACAAACACTCCGGCATTGGCCGCGAGAACGGCGTCATGACGCTTCAGAGTTACACCCAGGTGAAGTCCATCCAGGTTGAGATGGGTAAATTCCAGTCCATATTTTAACCGGGAGGTTTATTTGCAATTTGACTACATCATTATCGGGGCCGGCTCTGCCGGCAACGTTCTGGCAACACGACTGACTGAAGATCCGAACACCACCGTCCTGCTGCTTGAGGCGGGCGGGCCGGACTACCGCTTTGACTTCCGCACCCAGATGCCTGCCGCGCTGGCCTTCCCGTTGCAGGGCAAGCGCTACAACTGGGCGTATGAAACCGAGCCAGAGCCTTTCATGAACAACCGCCGCATGGAGTGCGGACGCGGAAAAGGGCTGGGCGGCTCGTCGCTGATCAACGGCATGTGCTACGTGCGCGGCAACGCAATGGATCTGGACAACTGGGCGAAAGAACCGGGTCTGGAGCACTGGAGCTATCTCAACTGCCTGCCCTACTACCGCAAGGCAGAGACCCGCGACGTGGGGCCGAACGACTACCACGGCGGCGACGGTCCGGTGAGCGTCACCACCTCTAAGCCGGGCGTGAACCCGCTGTTTGAAGCGATGGTGGAGGCAGGCGTGCAGGCGGGCTACCCGCGCACCGACGATCTCAACGGCTATCAGCAGGAAGGCTTTGGCCCGATGGATCGCACGGTCACGCCGCAGGGCCGACGCGCCAGCACCGCGCGCGGCTATCTGGATCAGGCTAAACCGCGCCCGAATCTGACCATCCGCACCCACGCCATGACCGATCACATTATCTTTGACGGCAAGCGCGCGGTGGGCGTCGAGTGGCTGGAAGGCGAAAGCACCATTCCGTCAAAAGCGACAGCGAAGAAAGAGGTACTGCTGTGCGCGGGCGCTATTGCGTCACCGCAGATCCTCCAGCGCTCCGGCGTGGGCAACGCTGAACTGCTGAAGCAGTTTGAAATCCCGCTGGTACATGATTTACCCGGCGTGGGGGAAAACTTGCAGGATCACCTGGAGATGTACCTTCAGTATGAATGCAAAGAGCCCGTTTCCCTCTACCCTGCCCTGCAGTGGTGGAATCAGCCGAAGATTGGCGCGGAGTGGCTGTTTGGCGGCACCGGCGTGGGTGCGAGCAACCACTTCGAAGCGGGCGGGTTTATCCGCAGCCGCGAGGAGTTCGAGTGGCCGAATATTCAGTATCACTTCCTGCCGGTAGCGATTAACTACAACGGCTCGAACGCGGTGAAAGAACACGGTTTCCAGTGCCACGTAGGCTCCATGCGCTCGCCGAGCCGCGGGCACGTACGGATTAAGTCCCGCGACCCGCATCAGCATCCGGCGATCCTGTTCAACTATATGTCCCACGAGCAGGACTGGCAGGAGTTCCGCGACGCGATCCGCATCACCCGTGAGATCATGCACCAGCCGGCGCTGGACAAATACCGTGGGCGCGAAATCAGCCCGGGCGTCGAATGCCAGACCGACGAACAGCTGGACGAGTTTGTGCGTAACCATGCCGAAACCGCGTTCCATCCGTGCGGCACCTGCAAAATGGGCTATGACGAGATGGCGGTGGTTGACGGTGAAGGCCGCGTTCACGGGCTGGAAGGGTTACGCGTGGTAGATGCGTCGATTATGCCGCAAATTATCACTGGCAACCTGAACGCCACCACCATCATGATTGGTGAGAAGATTGCCGACGCCATTCGCGGGCGCGAGCCGCTGGCGAAGAGCACGGCGGCGTATTATGTGGCGGATGGGGCGCCGGTTCGCCGCTGAGTGCGAACTTCTCCTCTCACCCCGGCCCTCTCCCAAAGGGAGAGGGTATAATCGTCCCCTCTCCCTTTGGGCTGAGGGTTCCCCACAAATTAATGCGAGCACTGAGCAATCCCCTCGCCCCTCCGGGGAGAGGGTTAGGGTGAGGGAAAATTATTTTCGAAATTCCTCTAACCGCCTGACCTGCCGCCCTTCCGCGTCAAAATTCTCCGCTGCCAGCCAGGCGCGCAGCTCCGTGTCCCTTTGCGGCCACTCGCCGTCAATAATCGAAAGCATATCGCTGTCGCGGTTGCGTCCTTTGCGCACCAGCTTCTGGCGCAGACGTCCCTCCCAGACGAACCCCAGCCGCTCCGCCGCGCGGCGTGAGGCGGTGTTCATCGAATCGCATTTCCACTCCAGCCGACGATATTTATGCTCAAAGGCGTTTTTCAGCAGTAGCCACACCGCTTCGGTGCCAATGCGGGTGCCTTTCATCTTGCGCGACCAGGTGACGTGGCCAATTTCCACCGATCCCAGAAAGCGTTCAATCGCTATATAGCTCACCAGCCCTACCGCCTTTTCGGTGCGCAGATCGATAACGGCAAAGGGCACCAGGTCGTCATCCAGCACCTTTCCGAGCACCCAGTGCGCAGTAGCCTCAACGCTCACAGGCTGGGTGCTGGCAAGCCACGTCCAGTCGCTGTCATCGCCCAGTGCGTAAGCTTCAAACAGATCCGCCGCGTGGCGTTCTGCGTCCAACGGTTCCAGACGACAATACTGGCCGGTTAGCGGCGTGCGAGTTAGCGCTCGGGCACATTTCCAGTCGGGGACGATATCGTTAACGGTTTGACCATGTTGATTGATTTCGGGCACGGCGGTGACTCCCTGCAAGGTAAGGAGTTTGTTATAGCAGGTTAAAAAGCGGTCGAAAAGGAAGAACGTGCAGGCCGGGTAACGCGTAGCCGCCACCCGGCATAAAATTACTTCAGCAGCTTAACCGTCGCGTCGATGTCGATTTCATCTTCGGTGAAGATCATCGTCGTGTTCTGGAAGGTGGTGATCGCCAGCTTCTTCACCGTGCGCATCTCGCCCGGTTTTTTCTCACTTTTCGGCTTGATGCTGTTCATCAGTAGCCCCACCGACAGCACCGCGTTCTCTTTGTCGATTTTGGTCTCAACGGGCTCTTCTTCGCTGAACACCACGAAGGATTTGATCGAGGTGAGCTTCACGCGCTCGCCCGCGATATAAAGATGCTTGCTCTCCGGGATCACCTTCACCGCATACGCGGAAAGGCCTTTGGTGTTTGTGGTGGGTTCGAAGGTCACCGCCGCATCTTTCTTAATCAGATCAGGGTTGGCGACCTTAATCACGTGAAAATAGCGGTTGTCGCCGTTTTCATCTTTGATAAATCCGAAGCCTTTATCTTTAAACCACGTTGTGATTGTACCGTTCATCGCTGTTACCGCCTGTCAGATCTTAAGACTAAAGTTTTGCAGCGCGCAGTGTAATGCACAATGGCTGAGGAGACAAAAAAAAGCCCCTGCACGGGAGCAGGGGAAAGTTCATGTCAGAGCTTATTAGAATTTAGTTGAACACCATCCCACCATCAATCAGCAGCGACTGACCGGTCATGTAGTCGGAGTCTGGTCCGGCGAGGTAAGAGACGCAGGCGGCCACATCTTCCGGTTCGGACAAACGGCCAAGCGTGATGCGTTTGGCAAAGGTTTCCGTTCCGTAGCCGAGCGGTTTACCCGCCGCCTCGGAGACCTGACGGTCGATCTCCGCCCACATCGGCGTTTTGACGATGCCCGGGCAATAGGCGTTAACGGTGATCCCCAGCGGCGCGAGATCCCGCGCGGCGGTCTGGGTTAAGCCACGCACCGCGAACTTGCTGGAGCTGTACACCGCCAGTTCCGGGTTGCCGGTATGGCCCGCCTGGGAGCAGGCGTTGATGATTTTACCGCCGTGCCCCTCTTTGCGGAACGCGTCAATCGCGGCCTGAATGCCCCAGATCACCCCTTTCACGTTGATGTTGTAGACCTTGTCGACAATTTCCGGCGTGATGGATTCGATTGGCGTGGACGGCGCCACCCCGGCGTTGTTGACGATGACGTTGAAGCCGCCCAGCGCGGTGCGGGCTTTTTCCACCGCCGCAAACACCTGGTCGCGGTCAGAGACGTCCACCTTCACGGCGACGGCTTTCCCGCCGTTGCGGGTGATCTCATCCGCGACCGCTTTCGCCGTCTCTTCGTTGTAATCCGCAATAGCGACGGCAAAGCCGTCCTTCACCAGGCGAAGCGCGATCGCTTTGCCAATCCCCTGGCCGGAGCCGGTTACGAGAGCCACTTTTTGCATTTCTCTGTCCTTATATTGATTCACAAAATCTGGCTGAGATGGAGCTGGCCCATCAGCAGCGGGTTATCGCTGTAGTCGACGGGAATGGCCACCACGGCCGGGCCATCGACATCCATTGCGGCACGCAGCGTCGGTTCGAGCGCGTCGGCGCTCTCGACGGCAAAGCCTTTCGCACCGAAGGCGTCGGCATAGGCTTTAAAATCGACCGGGCCAAACTCCACGCCGGAGAGACGCTGGTATTTTTTCTCTTCCTGGATCGCCACCATGTTGTAGGCGTTATCCACCCAGATGATGTGCAGCACGTTGGCATTGAGGCGCACGGCGGTTTCCAGCTCCATGCTCGACTGCAAAAATCCGCCGTCCCCGGAGACCGACACCACCTTGCGCCCCGGGTTGACCAGCCACGCGCCAATCGCCCACGGCAGCGCCACGCCCATGGTCTGCTGTCCGTTGGAGATCATCACCTGACGCGCGCGGAAGCTGTAGAGGTAGCGGGCGATCCAGATGTGGAAGCTGCCCATGTCGACGGTGAGCGTTACGTCGTTATTCACGATGTCCTGCATGGCGCGCACGATGCGCAGCGGATGCAGGGCAAACTGGTTTAGCGATGCGCCGCGACGGTCGAGGAGGTCACGCTGATGCTGGCGATCGACAAGAATTTCCGAGGCGCGCTGGCTGAGTTCAAGTTTGTGCTCGATTCGGCTGGCAAGCAGATTCAGCGTGGCGGCAATATCCCCGACCAGTTCCAGATCGGGAACATACTTGCGCTCCTCATAGGCGGGCAGCACGTCAATGTGCACCAGCGTCGCGTCGCCGCTATTCCACATGGACGGCTCGTATTCCACCGGGCTGTAGCCGATGCAGATAATCAGATCCGCCAGATGCAGCAGCCGATCTCCGGCCTGGTTGTTGAACAGGCCGACGCGTCCGGCGAAGCGGGTGAAGTGCTCCTGATTCACCGCCCCGGCGGCCTGATAAGTGCTGGTGACCGGAATGCGGCTTTTCTCCAGCAGCGTGCGCAGCGCGGCGCTGTTCGCGGGCTGGCTGGCCATCAGGCCGAGTAAAATGACCGGGTTTTTGGCGTTCTCGATAAGCTTCGCCACGTCGTTAATGGCGGACTCCGGTGCCGGGCCCATCAGCGCCGGGCCGCTGGCGGGTAAAATCGCCCCCGTGGTGGGCTGGTCGACAATATCCTGCGGCAGGCTGACAAACGCCCCGCCCGGCCTGCCCTGCTCGGCAGCGCGAAACGCGTTCGACACCACCTCGGCAATCGCGTCCGGGGAGTTCACTTCTACGGCGTATTTGGTCACCGGGCTGAACATGGCGACAGTGTCCATGCTCTGGTGCACCAGCTTGGCTTTATCCGCCCGCTTCACCGCCCCGCCCAGCGCGACGACCGGGTCGCCTTCGCTGTTGGCGGTGGCGATGCCGGTGATCAGGTTGGAGCAGCCCGGCCCGGAGGTGACCAGCGCGACTCCGGCCTTGCCGGTTAACCGCCCTACCGCTGCCGCCATAAACGCCGCGTTCGCCTCGTGACGCACCGGGATAATCTCGATGGAGGAGTCCAGCAGAGAGTCAAAGACCTTGTCGATCTTCGCGCCCGGGATCCCGAACACCTGCTTCACGCCCTGCGCTTCCAGCTGGCCGACAACCATATCGGCGCCGTGCGCCCACTGACGTGACTGTTTCTCACTGTTCACGGTAGTTCTCCTGTTAGTTTTCGACGGCGCGGATAGCCGCATCAAGGTTGCTGGGGTGCAGGTTGGCCTGTAAAAACGCGCTGTCGGCGGGCAGGTCAATCATCAGCTTGTGGATTTCGCCGAAGGTGAGCACGCCGCTCTCCAGCTGATAGTCGAGCAGATGTCCCCCGCCCTGACGGTCGTCGGTGATAAAGTGCTCGTGATAGCCCGCCACGTTGATGCCCTGCATATGCTGCGGGGTGCGGAACCCGACCAGCACGCCCTCGCGCTGGTTAAAGCGGAACACCGGCTGGTCGTCCAGCACGTCGGTCATCGCCCGGTACGGAGGCGTCTGGCGCGGAACGGTGCGGGTATGCGCATGGCGGAAGTTGCCATCGATGCGCAGCGCGCAGAACAGGTTATCGGAGGGGATCTGCTGGTCGATCACGTCGTGGATCTGCTGACGGCTGACCGGACCGTTAAAGGTTTTGCGGTACTGCGGCTGGAACCAGGTCATCACCGCGAACGGCGTTTTTTGCTCCGGCTTAGCGGCGCGGGCGCTGCCGTCGGCGCGCAGCTGGTACACCTGGCTGCTGAAGGCAATCATTTCACCGTCCAGCTCGTTAAAGGTGCCGAGACCAAAATCACCGTGTGCCAGCAGGTCGGCGATCGTCGTCTCCCCTTCGTAGACGCCGCTTAGCAGGGCGCTCATTAGCGATGTCTGATAGATCACGCTGTCAGTATGCTGAGCCAAGAACCCACGCAGGGTCTCGCATAAACTCGCCTCACAGTCGCATGCAGATGAATGCATCATCATGCCCGTCCTCTTCAACTTTATTTATAAAGGTTAAATAAATGTTGACCCGATTCAGCAGAGAGTTCCAATATAGAATCCATGCTGGTTTGAGACGTTTTTGATATGGAACTTCGTTATCTGCGCTATTTTGTCGCGGTTGCACGCGAGCGACACTTCACCAGGGCGGCCAAAGCGCTGGGTATTTCACAGCCTCCACTGAGCCAGCAGATTAAACGGCTTGAGGAGGAAGTGGGCACACCGCTGTTCAGGCGCCTGACGCGGGGCGTGGAGCTGACCGAGGCGGGAGAAGCCTTCTATGAGGACGCCTGTAAGATCCTGGCGCTGAGCGACGCCGCGCTGGAGAAAGCCCGGGGCATCGCGCGCGGCCTGAACGGCAGCCTGTCGATTGGCATCACCAGCTCCGACGCCTTTCATCCCAAAATTTTCGCGCTGATTCGTCAGTTTCAGGTGCAGAACATGGCGGTGCAGGTTCACCAGGTGGAAGCCAATATGTCTTCGCTGACGACAATGCTGGCGGAGGGTGAACTGGATATCGCCTTTGTGCGCCTGCCGTGCGAAAGCAGCAAGGTGTTCGAGTTGAAAATCCTCGACCGGGAGCCGATGGTGGTGGCGTTGCATCGCGATCATCCTCTGGCTGCGTGCGATTCGCTGGCGTTAGAGCAGCTTCGGGATACACCGGTGGTGCTGTTCCCCCAGGAGGTCGCGCCGGGACTGTATGACCGCGTTTACGGCAGCTGCGAGCGGGCCGGATTCGATATGCAACACACGCTGCAATCTTCACAACTTTCCTCTTCTCTGAGCATGGTCTCCGCTGGCGGCGGGTTCGCGCTGGTGCCGAAATCGATGGCCGCTATTTCTCCGCCGAATGTCACCTACCACGCGCTGAGCTCACCGGAGCTTTATACCGATATCGCGCTCTGCTGGCGGCGCTTTGAACGCTCACGGACGGTGAAACGGTTTCTGGCGATGATGAGCGAGGGGGAACGGGAGCAGGGATGAACCTTTTCAGAAACTGCGGACTGTATTGATGCTCAATTTATTGCGAAGCAGTTTTTGAGGCTGAATTTGAAGGGAGTATGGGCAGGCTGCCATATAAAACTCAGTACCATTACCCTTTAAAAATAAAAAACCCGCACAGGTGCGGGTTAATTTTTATCAGTACAGCTTAACTGCTCGGACTATTGTCTTCATCGCTATCGTACGCCGCACTGATATTTAGCGCGGGTTACAGTGGAGAAACGTTTCCAGCTGCTGGACCTTTTGCGCCATTCTCAATGGTAAAGGAAACTTTCTGACCTTCATCAAGCGTTTTGAAGTTGTCGCTCTGAATTGCAGAGAAATGTACGAATACATCTTTGCTGCCGTCGTCAGGGGTGATAAAGCCAAAACCTTTATCTGCGTTGAACCATTTTACTAAACCAGTCATTTTATTAGACATAGATAAATCCTTAATTTATGAGCCACTTAAGCGCGGCGATGATGGCCTGTATTTCGAGAGTTACTTATTTGGCACTTAGGAGGAGGCTCACGAAGAAGGAGTATCTACTGATAACACCTGAACTGAGGACTGCTTTACTAAAACTGCTTTCATAAGGTCTGTATTCCAAACCGATGACGCTATTAAGACACAGCGAAATTTATTGCGCAATGATTATTATTATTTATTTTAACCATTTAAACGCCCGGATGGCTGGTCGCGGTGCCAGACATCGTTCTGGCTTGAGGTCTACCATGTACTACAAAATGTCTACGCTTTCACTGTGCCGGGAGTTTGGGGTGTTTTGTTCACAGGCGGGAAAATCCTCCCGCGCGACGCAGACATCATTAGAAGGGATGCTCAAAATGAAAAGGTCTGCGTAAGACGTAACCGCAGTGCAAACTGTGCCCGGGGGCGCTGCGCTTGCGCGGGCCTACGGGTCGTATCGCGGTGGTTTTGGAGGCCGGGTCGGGCGTAGCCGCCACGCGGCAATCCCCTTCTGGAAGCCGCCTCGCAAACCTGCAAGCAACCTTATGTAATTCAGGGTTATCCCTTTTCATCCCTTCTTCACGGTCGTAAAGTGCCTGCGTTGCGGCACATCCGTAACCGGGCGTAGGAACCCGTTAGCATAACATGACACTTTTCTGCACGACGAGGATGCTAAATGGCTACTACACCTAACTTTTCTTATTCGCTCTCTGAAGAAAGCGCTGTTCATCAGCTCATCAACGCTTCAATTTCCGATTTTGCGAATCTTTTCGAGCTGGCTGATACCTGCGCCGCGTATGTCAGCGTGCTGGTGGAAACTGACGACACAGTGACGTTTACCACGCTCTGCAAGCGATTGCTGGCCGCGCTGAAGCGGCTGCGTGAGTGCTGTGACTCAGAGCTTCCGTCGTATCTGGTTGAGCAATTGATTGCAGGTGAAAAGATTACTTCCTGCGTGCCGGACTGCTGGCAGGAAACGGTGTTGCAGGTGGATTATGCCGTGGCATTAACGCTGGCGGTGATGGGCGGGACACTGCCTGCGAGCGTGGCGAAAGAACTCACCGGATTGCTGCATGATATGGTTTGGCTGTTGGCGGAGTTTGTGAAGGAGCCGTATATTTCGGCGCACTGAGGCGGATGATGGGTACCGAAATGCTGATGGGGGCGAAACAGAGTTTCGGCGCTGAAATGATTCATTACTTTTGAAAATTATAAGGTCAGGAGCCGGGAAAAAGTTTGATAACTGAATAGAAAAACACTCTTCTTATTAAAATAATTAGCCCCTGGCAGTACGTTGGATTACTATTTCGTTCACATAATGCTCAATCAAAATACGGTACTCTCGATTAAATTTTGAAATAAATTCCTGAAGCTGCTCTTGCGTTGTATGAAGAGTATTAAAAACAAGCTCATCAAAGTTATGTTGAGTTATGCGGTCATGCCCCTTCAGCGTTGAACGCTGGAGCAAGGTATGTGCCGTCACTTCGAGAACGGCTCGCCGGTAATGAACGGACAACAAGACATCCAAATCGACCTAACAAATAACAAACTCGAGATTAAAGCTGAGGAATCCCGACTCGACAGGTAATGAATAGATTAGTCTATCATCTAACTTATCAACATAAGGTTCGTAGCCGTCTCCCATCAATCGTAGCATTTAGCCCTTTCTCCTTTCGTCATCAATCCGAATCTATATAATCAAATCCATTAAACATCAAAATGCTATAGCTTCCCAATTGTATTCAGGCACAGAAGGCATATTATAATGTGCAAGTCCCCGGATGTTAACATTCATTTATATCTAAGCTGAACTTTATGCTTTCGCTCCATATTTGCATAAATAATAAATTTAATGGTTACCAAACAGTCTTAATAAATCCAGCACATGCCGGATTATAAGCCCTTCAATTTTTAATAAATGACTAATGTTAATCATCTTTGTCTGATACTCAATCTTACCTTTGAACATGAACAACTTCACTGTTGAGAATCTTGTAAACTTCCTCTGGATTTTCAAGTAAGCAATTCTTGTATAAATTCTGAGAACGAATCAGCGACCAACTTAACCTCTTTATCGTCCATCTGAAAAAGAAATATCTTTCCTAATGAATCATTAGATTTGAGGGATAATAGAAATAGTTCCCGCCGTCATCATAGGCAAAGGGAACCATATTTCTCAACTCGCCAAACGACGCAACAAGATCACGATTGAGTTGCTCAATCGGCAGGTCACCATATTTTATAGGGTTAAAACCACCAAGCATAAAAGGTTTACTATTTTCATTATTATGAAGATACCCGCCATTATTTTTAAGATAAAAATCAAGAAATGACGCGGGAAGATGATGATCAAAGTACGCATTGAATGCGTTTATTTCGTCTAAAGTCAGTTTATTTGCTGAATCAGTAAGATACTTTAGCATTTTCCTCCAACGGATCTGCGGGCACGGTTTCTAGCTAGATTAGTATAGGCATTTCCAGTGGCAGCCTTGTACTGACTAACGCCACCAGTATCGAAATTTCCTGATGAGCACTTTGTTTAACCAATTGCATAGTCCCTTTGTTAGTTTCAGGATTCTAATCATCAAGATGGTTCCAGAAATAACCACTTGGCGTCGTTTTTGATTCAATCCGGCCTCAATATTTGCAGCATGGGAATCTTGCAAATAATCTGTGGTATATTCAATAGAGATAACAAGATTAATGCCAGCTTTATTATACAAGACATTACTTCCCGAATAATCCAGCCCGCCAGTAGGGGTTTGAACAATACCACTGTATCCATACTCACTAAGCTTGGCGATTGGATAAACGGTAAGACCTTACGGATCAATCCACCCCAACGGATTAGGCGCTTACTGATAAAGGTTCCACCCGCCATTCAACCCAATCGGATCCTGAAAAATAAACCGCACTACCTGCGGGTCGCAGCAGTAACATTCAACTTAATAGGTAAAACAAGTCGGAAAATTATAAACATTTCCCGGCGTTTTGTTCGAATAACTAAAATACAGTTATTAAACGTAAGCAAGCAACCGTTTCTTGAGATACTCTATAAAATTATCAGCATAAGGTTGAATATTCTCCCCTAATGATACATATATTTTTTCCATTTCATTTGCATCAAAAAAGAACTCTTCGCCAAAATCCGTATTCGATACAACAACTCTTCCATTTTTTAAATTATCATTTGCTATAGTATTTTGATATACTACATCTCCACCTACTGCCTCATCAAAAGGCAGGCCGTAAATACTATATATTTCCTCACCACAGATATCTCCGCCACCGTAATTGTTTAAAAACCACTTATAGCTAGCAGGAAAAGTCACTGATAATGCTTTTTCGGCAGCATCGATCCAGTCACTTCCTGGAGAATATTCAGACGTTCCCATGTTAATTAAATCAGAATATTTATCAAAAAGCTCTACTAATTCTTCTCTGTTCATAGGAAATCACTCGCTCTATTTGTCCGATATTGGAATATTTCTGGATTACAATGGATTCACCGTTTGAACACTAGAAAGTGTGTTCTCATGTCTTTAAAAGTAAATGATCTTCTCCTAAAACAGATTTCCCGCTTCGATCTTTTAAAGTACTAGCTCAACTTTTGATGGTTGCTGGCTCACTGGTATTCCGGCATCAATTTTCGCTGCCCTAAAGGCTGCATTTCTCGATTTAAATTTAGTAGTACAGCTAGAAAGACCCAGCGGATCAATCCACCCCAACGGATTCGGCGCATACTGATAAAGGTTCCACCCGCCATTCAGCCCAATCGGATCCTGCACAATAAACCGCCCGACCTGCGGGTCGTAGTAGCGGAAC
>OJWU01000164.1_pt1 | contig 30478 bp, 19 predicted proteins | sample 1600531 | NCBI WGS metagenome assembly OJWU01 (sample SAMN04436822, study PRJEB24849) | human gut metagenome | biome: human gut; feature: NICU; material: stool | host: Homo sapiens | place: USA: Saint Louis, MO | collected 2011-05-27 | reverse complement strand
GGCGTTCGGCCAGGGCTTTATCGACGGCTTTCGCCACAATGGCGTCGATCTGTTCCTGAGTGAACTCTTGGGCGACTGCAGAGGTAAATGGGAAAAGCGCGGCGATAACCGCCATGGGTAATGGAAGTTTTTTTATCATTGTCATAATTATCTCAATATAGGTTAATTTTATTCAGATAATAACAATCCCATTCTGGGCAATCAGAATATGTCGCTATCATAAGAACAATTTAATTTTTATTTTGTACATCAACAGAGGCTTTACACTATTAGGGTTATCCGAGCTCCATAGTTGTTGTTTAAGAATTAGCGCTGCCCGGGTGAATTATCACTTTGGATAGTTCACCGGCCAGCAGTGAATTCGTTGAATGCGCTGGGGCATACGCCGAAATTAACGCCGTAGTTTAAAACGATGGCGACGTCCTCCCTACTCACAGCATCACGTTTTGCCCCCCAGACGATGGGTAGCGTTCAGGGCGCTAACGCTTTGCCCTGCATCCCCGGGACACAGGGCCCGGCCGCCGCCAGCCGCCGCCAGCCGCCGCCCCGGCACCGTCGCATGGGTGAGTCAAACCGTTGGCAGCGCCCCGCTCAGCACAAGATGGCATGATGAATCCCATAATTTATGAAGCGAAAAATTAACAACTGTGACACATCCTGTATTCTCCTGGCCGGTTGCTCAATTACGTTATTTCACTCCGTGATTAAGAAAATGCTCAAACGTGAGCCATCTCGCAAATATTCGCGCCATTTACTCAGCGCACGGATAACCCTGTAGAGTACATTTCCTGGAGTGGTCAGAGTAAAAAAAAACAATAAAACAAAATGCCGGTTTTGCGGCGTTTTAAATCTACCGGGGTATAGCTTGTAACGCGTTAATCAACAAGTGAAATGGAGGGTCTGGAAGAGGCTTTGCTTCGATGATCACAGAAGTAAAAAAACATAATAAATTAATTTAAAAACGTAATAGATTCTTCGAGATCATTTATGTCAGAAATTGTTACACATCCACACAACACACCGGAGTCTGCTCAGAATGAGTAAAAACATAATGCAAAGCCGCCATGATGAATATCATAAATTAACGCGTGGAGAACGTATTGGTTATGGTATGGGCGACTTCGCTCAAAACCTGGTTTTTGGCACAATAGGCGGCTTTCTGGCTCTTCACATGCTGACGGTTAATACCATCAGCACGGCAACGGCAGGGTTTATATTTCTTTTTGTCCGAATCATCAATGTCTTTTGGGATCCGATGGTCGGCACGTATGTTGACAAAAGAACGTCAAAAGCAGGTAAATACCGCCCCTGGCTGTTAAGAGCCGGCGTACCGCTGGTGATCCTTTCCGCTTTACTTTTTGCTCCCATTCCTGGGGTCAGAGGTTCGGTACCTTTTGCCTTCATCGTTTATTTGGCTCTGGATTTAGTTTATTCCGTAGTGAATATTCCTTATGGTTCGCTTAATGCATCCCTGACCCGGGATCCGGAATCGATTGATAAACTCACCAGTACCCGAATGATGCTGGCCAATAGCGCCAATCTTCTTGTTTATACCCTGTTCCCGATGTTTGTACAGATGGCTTCACCAAAAGATCGCAGCCTTAAGGACACCGGTTTTTTCGGCATTGAGCTCAATCTGGGAAACTATACCGATCCATCAGCCAACTACGCCTGGTTCGGCGTCTACTCCGTGTATATGCTCATCGGCGCGGTGGCGCTTTTCATCTGCTATAAATTTACGAAAGAACGCGTTGTCGCGACGGCAGAACAGACCGCCAACGTCAAAACGACCGATCTGTTCCTTGAACTCAAACATAACCGCCCGCTGGTTATTCTCGGGCTGTTTTTCATGCTGGCCTTCACGTTCATGTTTTTCATGAACACGGTTAACGGCTTTTTCAATCAGTACGTTGTCGGTCATTCAGAATGGATGGGCGCCGTAGGCCTTGTCGCCTCCATACCGGGCATCGCATTCCCTATTTTTTGGCCCAAACTCAAGAAAATTTTTGGTAAAAAAGGCTTCTTCCATATTTTTCTGGCCATGTTTATTGTCGGTGAGCTACTGACTTACGTCTGGTCACGCGAGGGCATGCACGATGCGCTTTGGCTTGCTTACATCGCCACCTTCATTAAACAATGGGGCTTAACGTCCGCGACCGGCTTTATGTGGGCGCTGGTTCCTGAAGTGATTGCGTATGGCGAATTAAAATCCGGCAAGCGAAATGCGGCGATCATTAATGCGATTATGGGCCTCTTTTTCAAAATCGGCTTTACCATCGGCGGCGCGATTCCCCTGTGGTTACTGGCCGTCTATGGCTTTAATGAAACCGGCGCCCAGCAAAGCGCCAGCGCTATCGACGGGATCATTATGACCGCGGTGTGGATCCCTATCGCGTTAGCCATCGTATCGATGATCATCATGCAGGTTTACCCCATCTCTGACAAAAACGTAACCGATATCAACCGTCAGCTTGATGAGGTCCGCGCGTAGTTAAAAATATAAATTAAATGCATTTGGAACATTTAAATAAAAAGGTGTAATGATATGTCACTTATTCAAAACCCTATTTTACGTGGGTTTAATGCCGACCCCAGTATTATCCGTGTCGAGGACACCTACTATATCGCCAACTCTACGTTTGAGTGGTTCCCTGGCGTTCGTTTACATGAGTCAAAAGACCTGGAGCACTGGAATCTTCTCCCTTCGCCCCTGTCAACCACCACCCTGCTGGATATGAAAGGCAATCCTTCATCAGGCGGCATTTGGGCGCCGGCGCTCTCTTATGCCGACGGTCAATTCTGGCTAGTGTATACCGACGTCAAAGTCACCGAAGGCGCCTTTAAAGACATGACAAACTATCTGACCACCGCAGCCGATATCCGCGGCCCGTGGTCAGATCCCATTAAGCTTAACGGCGTAGGTTTTGATGCTTCTCTCTTCCACGACGATGATGGCCGAAAATATATCGTGCAGCAAACCTGGGACCATCGCGAATATCACCATCCCTTTGACGGCATCACGTTAACTGAACTGGATACAAAAACCCTGAAATTAATGCCAGAGACCGCGCGTACCGTTTATCGGGGGACCGCCGTTGGGCTCGTTGAAGGGCCGCATCTCTATAAACTGAACGGATATTATTATCTTTTTGCCGCCCAGGGGGGCACCGTATTTACGCACCAGGAAGTGGTTGCGCGTTCTAAAACCTTAGACGCCAACAGCTTTGAAACGGAGCCAGGTGAGGTCTTCTTAACCAACGTCGATACACCAGACAGCTACATCCAAAAGCAAGGGCACGGCGCGTTGGTTTCCACCCCCGGCGGCGAATGGTACTACGCCTCACTCTGCGCGCGTCCGTGGAATCGCCCGGGTGAGTCAGTCTACGATCCTCGCGGCTGGTCAACGCTGGGCAGAGAAACGGCTATTCAGAAGGTGTACTGGGATGAAGGCGGCTGGCCGCGTATTGAAGGCGGTCACGGCGGAAAGACGTTTGTTGAAGGCCCGAAAGATGCCATTGATACCGAAAGTCCGGCAGACCGTAGCCAGCACGACGAATTTACAACGGCGACACTCGATGGTAACTGGAACACCCTGCGGGTGCCGTTTACAGAAAAAATGGGTACCACCGGCGATGGCAAGTTAACGTTAATTGGCCAGGGATCTTTAGCGAATACCCATGACCTGTCGCTGATTGCCCGACGCTGGCAAGCCTTTTATTTTGATGCGAAAGTTAAAGTTAAATTTAATCCATTTAACTACCAGCAAATGGCTGGATTAACGAATTACTATAACGATCGTCACTGGAGTTTTGTGTTCATTACCTGGAATGAAATTAACGGTAAGGTCATTGAAATAGGTGAGAATAATCGAGGACGGTATACATCATATTTAAAAGATGAAGCCATCAAGGTCCCGGAGCACGTTGAATATGTCTGGTTCCGGACGAAAGTCAGGAAGGAAACGTATAGCTATGAATATAGCTTTGATGGGGTTGAGTTCACTGAAATCCCTGTGAAGCTAGATGCTGCGATCCTTTCGGATGATTATGTCCTGCAAAGCTATGGCGGATTCTTTACCGGAGCGTTTGTTGGCCTTGCGGCAGTCGACTACTCCGGTTATGGCGCCCGCGCTGAGTTTTATCATTTCGATTATCAGGAGCTTGGCGACACGTTAATCGCCAGGGACGCGTATAGCTGGGAAGCCAGTGAATTACGGCGTTATTAGATAGCCCTGTCTGAGGAGATTGAACGCTGAAAGGAGGCACCGGCGCGACAGGCGCGCCGGTGCCGGGTGTGGCAGGGTTGTCGCATCAGGCCAGCGACCGGCCGTTCCGATAGCGAAAGTCATGCGTCACGCCGATGACCCGTGCGGGTGGCTATTGCAGGGTTATTCCGCCGTTTTTTGTTTCAGCGCAGCATAGCGGGCAATCAGTTGTTGCAGATGCTGCTCCGTCTGGTTCTGCTGCGCCGCAGACCCTGGCTGATTGCGCGGCTGTGCGGAGAGTTGTCGCAGCTGCTCTTCCGCCGGAACGGTACGGCTGAACGACTGCGTTATGGCAAACACCGCTGACTTCAGCTCACTCACCGTGATATACCGCCCCTTCTGTTCATCCAGCGCGTTAAGCCGGTTCGTCAACTGCTGTAGCTGCGTCATTCCCTGGTGCCAGCCGCTGAGATTCTCCACGGGAAGCGCGGCGGCGCTGACCTGCTGTTGCCATTGTTGCGCCAGCGGTTTCGCCTGTTCTGGCCATAGCGTCAGCGCCTGCTGCGCCAGATGAGTGCCATAACTCAAAGCCCAGTCCGGTTTTAGCTGTAAAAGCTGCGCCAGCTGCTGCTGAGTCTGCTTTATCCCCGGCTCCGCCGAGGGGGATTGTTGTCGTAGCGTCTGTAACTGCTCAGCGGAAAGCACCGTGGGTAATGGAGAGAACCGGGCGGGAAACCGCATCTGCCCCGAATCGGACGGGTGCGTTGCCCGCCATCCTCCCGCCGCGGCCCCGGCCAGCGCCAGCATAGTCAGCATCCCGGCGACAAACGGCTTCCAGGGCTTCGCCGGCGCCGGGAATGCCGTCACAACGTCAGCATTCGGCCGCGATGCCGGTTCGGCGACATAGACCCATTTCACCTGCGCGGTCGGTTCAGGGAGGCTGGAAGGGGCAGGATCAGGCGCCGCCGCTTGCGGCGCGGTCTCCTCTTTATTTTCGCTGCTCTCCAGCCGCACCGCCGCGTTGTGTAACAGGAGAGACAGGGCATCAAGCTGGCCGGCATGTTTGAGTTCCAGACGCTGCAGTACGTCATCCAGCGCCGTCAGATACGCTTCTGCCTGGTAAAGCTGGCTCAGGTCGATATAGGTCAGCGACAGCGTGCGCATCGCCTGCTGCAGTCGTTTACTGAGCGAACTGAGTATTTTGATTCGCGCAGTCGTCGGCTGCGGCCACATACTGCCCCACTGCCGGGAGACCAGCGCGACCAGTATCGCCAGCCCTTCATTCATGCCGTATAGCCCCGCCAGATGCGTGCGGACAAGCGTATACCAGGCGGCAGTCTGTAGCTCCACGCCGTTGTGCTCAAACAGCGACAGGCAGAGTTTTTCCGCGAGCCGCCAGTTGACATCCGGGCGCGCCGGATGGGTCAGTTTGTTCATTTCATCGCGAAGGCGCGCGTAATCCGCAAGCGTACGCGGGTCGCCGCCGGTTTTCAGGCAACATTCAGAAGGGGTCGTCATGATGGTTTCAGCCAGAATAAAAACTAGATTGAGGAGCGGACTTCCAGGTACTGCTGCTGTTTGAGGTGGCGGATAAGCACCCTGCCCTCGGGCATAAATTCGGTGCCGTAGCGCACCAGGCCTACGCCCTTCAGCTCCGCGTCAATGGCGTAACGCAGCTCGCCGGGGATAGCCTGCTCGAGCAGAACCACGTCAATTTTCTTCAGCCGCGGTTCATATTTAAGCAATACGGCCGACAGGATGCCCATCAGCTCATGGGCCGTACCCGGCATCCCCTGGAGGATTTTAGTCATATCCGGCAGGCCGTAATCGGGCAGGTGCGCCAGCGTCCCGGCGCGACAGTTGAGGACGCGCTGCATATTATCCAGCACCGACAGAATAACCTGGTTTTCCTCACTGACCTGATGCAGGTCGAGTCCGCCGGTAAAGTTGCCGTACAGCATTTCATACAGCGAGGGGGCATTATGGCGTGTGGGCATCTCAGTCATCCTTCAGGGGTTTCAACGTCAGGCGGTTATGGCTGGCTTCAATAATGCGCGGTTTGTCGGGATCGAGATCGTCGCGCCTCAGCACCAGCTTCCAGTCATTCTTCACCATATCCGGCGCCCGGAATAACCCCACCACCGCGATAAACTGCGCCTTCTCGTCCATCGGCATATCCAGGCTGACGTCAGCGCCGGGTTTTACCACCAGGCTACGGCTGGCAAGCCGTTCGTCTCCGGCGGCCTCCTCGCTTTCCGTGACCAACTGCTGATAGACCCGTTTATCGAACGCCTTGCGGTCACTGAGCTGGTAGACCCACACCATCACCGGCTGGGAGAGCGAGGTGTTCTCCCGCTCATCGGTGTTCAGTTCCGCCCGGGCGGTAACGTCCAGATGCAGGACGTTTACCTGCTTATAAAACACCGATTTCACCGCCGATGAGGTGCTGTCGCTAATTTTCTGCGTCAGGCCACAGCCTGTCAGCAGTAAAGGCATAAGAAGTAAACTCCATCGTTTAATCAAAGTGGTATGCAACACGCTGGTTTCCTTGTTGTAAAGTTGCAGACGGCATTCCGCAATAGCCGCCAGGCTCAATAGTAAAGGTGGCGGGGATATCGGGCGGGCTCTCCTCTCCCTCCACGCCCAGTATCCCCGTCATGCCGAGCATAAAGGGGGGTTCGCCCAGCACCGGCGCAGGCAGTAACCGGGCAGGAACGGTCAGCTGTATACGCGCTTTATAGCGCCAGCCGAGATAGACCCGCAGCAGGACCAGAAAGTCCTGATATATCTGCCCTTCCGGTAACCACCCCTGCGCCTCGGCGATATCGTCCGTGTACAGCGCAATCAATAGCTGGCTGCTGACCTCTGTCGTTTCGTCGCCCAGCACGTTATAGCCATCGAGCAGAAAATCGTCATTGCCGTAAAAACCCAGTGGATTGTTGATGAAAAACGTGCGCGGGCAGTGCGGCGTGACGGTGGTCCGCGTGCGGGGAGCCAGCAGACGTACCAGCGCCTGAATCCCCTCTTCGGTACGCGCAGGCAGGCGCATGATGCCGAGCAGCGCCAGAAAACGCGATATCGGGGTGGCGATATGCTTATCGGTACCCGGCATTCCCAGACCGATAAGGCCCAGCAGGCTCTGCGAGGTGCTGTCCCTGCCCCCCGCTTCAAACGTCGCCGGGTAGGAATATTTTCGCCAGATGCGGTAAAACTGCGTCAGAATGCGGTGGTTAAAGATATCAAGAAACGCCTCCTGCGCTTCGTGCCCTTCCCGCTGCTGGGCGATCTCGTCGAGCCACGCGGTGGGCAGCGGCGAGTCGACGCCGTAGAGCCCCATAAACGTCGTGCGCACCGTCGGCGGCGCATCCGGATGGTCTTCATCATATTCCACCGCTTTCAGCTCGCTGACCGGGAAGCCCATTCCCGGATGCGGGCGAAACCGTACCGGATCGTCCGCCGGATTCAGGGTGCTGCCCAACGGCGATGCGCCCGGACGACGCTTTTCCAGTAACTGGCAGAAGCGGTAGAAGTTGATGCGATAGATTTCCCGCTCAAGCCGGGGGCTTAGCCGGGAATGCGGCGGTTGTGGTTCTCCTGCCATTCGAGGCGCTCTCCCCCAGGTTGTAGTATCAGAATCAGATGATTGAACAGGTGAATATCGGTATACAGCGCGAAGAAGCGGTTCAGCATCTCGCCGAACAGGCAGATATCGCCGTGCCCGGCGAAGCCGCTGCTGTCGAGGGTCACCTCAATCTGCACGCCGCGCAGAAAATGGCCCTGCGCAAAACGTTCCACCTCGCTATGCCTGACATCGACAATCGCTTCCAGGCGGCGGCGGTTCATCTCGTTATCGGTCCAGTCATAGAGGGCCAGCGCGCCGCGCAGCACGTCAGCGTTATCCATCATCCACAGGAAACTGCTGCCGAGATGGCTCAGCACCCGCCAGTGAAAACGATCGCGGTCCGGCGGGTAGCACGGCAGCGTCGGGGCGCAGAGGTTACGCACCTGAATGCGCGCGGTGGTGGATTTCGCCACCGTGTCCAGCAGCGTACTCTGCAGCGCCCGGCGCGGCAGCTGGCCGTTGGTGCCGGTCAGGCTGAGCGACAGTTTTTCATTCTCCGGTACGGTGTGGTTATCAAACGCCTCGCCGCCGAGCGTCAGCCAGGTGTCGTGCAGCCCTGAAGGACCGGACTTTACCCGCGTATGGTAATAATATTCCGGCGCATCATGGCGCAGCATTCCTCCCTTGTGACGGAAGCTGGTGAACGGCACATACGTCTGGTGACCGGAGTGGCGCGAGGAGGTGACCGAATCCACGGAATAAATCTCGGTATGACCGTCCTGGACACGCATCGGGCGCAGCAGGTATTCGGTCTGTAACGAGTCCAGATGCAGCGGATCGGACTCCAGCGGAAACAGATTAATCACCGGCGTGCAGTGCAGGCGCAGATGTTTCTCCGACAGCGCATATTCATGCGGCCACTGTCTCTCCAGCACGATATCGATTTCAAACCACGCCAGTTCTTCCGGGAAATCCACATTTTCCAGGCCGCGCAGCGTCACCGACATAAACTTTTCACGAAAGGTAAAATACTCCAGCAGCAGCTGATAACCGCTGAAACTGCCGCACTCCGGCAACAGCGCCTCCTCCTTACTGAAACCGCAGACGGCAAAACGGGCGTCCAGCGGTCTGCGGTCAGCATCGCCGGGAAAGCGGATACCCGTTTTCGCCACCCGGAGCGTCAGCGCCTCATGCAAGGCGCAGGCCAGCGGCGCATCGCCATTCAGGTACAGCGGGATGCGGCTTAAGTCGATGCGGCTCCAGTCTGCCAGCGGGCTGCACTCAAAGCGCAGGCGGAGAAGCGAGCGCCCATCCGGTTCCGTCGAGATCCCCGCCCGGGCGAGCGACAGGGGCTGCAGGGTCAGCGGCTGCGTCGTGGTGTAATGGCAGCGGGTGCGCTTTTCACCAATGGGCTGAGAAAGAATTCCAAAGCCTTTTTCAACGCGGACAGGTTCTTTCAGCTCACGCCAGTCCGCGGTGAACTCAACAATGGAGAGCGACGGAATGGTACGCAGGTAGTGTGGCCAGATCATGCTCACCAGTCCGCCGGTCAGCTCCGGCAGATCGTCGTCGAGCTTTTCGCGCAGGCGGCCCATCAGAAAGGCGAAGCCTTCAAACAGGCGCTCGACATAGGGGTCGCGCGCGCCCGCTTTGTCGAGATTTAAGGCCGCCGCCCGGTCAGGATGGGCGCGGGCGAACTCTTCGCCCGCTTCACGCAGGTAACGCATTTCGGCGTCAAAATAACGCAGGGTTAAGTCGTCCATAGAAATATGCTTTTAGCCTTAGAGCTACAGGAGGTGCGTTTAAAATGGGGAGAAGATCGCGATAGGTGTTTTCTGCAGCCTCAAATCGCATCAGTGTCATTGAACATTGAACATTGAACATTGAAGCAATAAGTTGCGCGCCCTTACCTCATCACGCATCTTCTTGAAATCATCGTTTCCGGGGGGTATCTCCGGCGGGTGGCGAGCAGAATATCAACAGAGGCCATTATTCACTCCCTTCCACAACGTCAGACTCATATTCATTCGTGCGGCCTGGCGCCGGGACACCGACGCTGAATATCTGCGACGGCAGACTGAAGTTTCGCAGCTTCAGCAGCGCCAGCGGTCCGTCGCCCAGTTCCGTACGCAGCAGCCACTGAAGCTGTCGCCTGTCCGGCGCGGTGACGCTCAGCCGGTACAGCCCGTCCCCCGCTTTCTGCCGCTGCATCTGTTCCAGCATCCGGATAACGCCCCACGGGCCACTGTGGTTTGTATACAGACGGGTTCCCGCCGCCGTCGACGTCCAGGTCAGCATCGCCCCCGGTTTATTGATTACCCCCGGCCAGCGGAAGCTCTGCCAGTCGGCAACCTGGTTAAAATAGTGGAGTTTCTGCCCGTCAAGCGTCAGCTGTGTTTCCACCACTTCCGGCATTGCCACCCCCTGCAGTTCAAAGCTGATACCCTGGCTGCCGTCGGTAAACAGGATGTCGGACAGCTGGCTGAGCTGGTTCACCGCGTTCAGGAAGGCCGGGCTGAACGTCAGCCCCTGACTGTGGGTTCTGTCCGCCACCCAGGTGCTGCCCTCCCGGTGCAGAACGCCGCCCAGCTGCGTGCTGAGGAAACGGTCAATACGTCCGGTATCGCGGCGGATGAACGCCGCCAGCATCGGCAGCGAGGCTTCGCTCTTCGCGGCAGCAAAGGGATAACGCCCTTTAAACGCTGAATTCCAGTTCGCGACAACTGAGCGCTGCCACGCTTCGTTCAGGCTGGCCGCCGACGGCTGAAGCACCGTCTCCCAGGCCTGGGTCAGCGGCTGAACAAACATCGTCTGCCCGAAACCGCTCCACTCTTCACCGAGGCTTGCCGCCACCAGACTGCCATACTCCTGCGTGTCGGTCAGGTCAACGCTCTTGCCCTGGAAGACCGTCTGCGCCAGCTGCTGCATCATCGCCTGCGGGTCGGCGGCGTTTGCCACCTGCTGGAGCCTGAGGCGCACGCGGGTCAGGCGCGTCAGGTAAGTCTGTAAACTGAGCGAACTGTCCGCCGCCATCACGCTCTGCGCGCTGTTTTTACCCATAAGCTGCAGCAGCGGCCCGAAGGTGCTGTCCAGCGGCCCCGCCGGTCCGGCGGCCTGCTGGTCAATCACCGGCCGGTCATCACCGCCCAGCAGGTTTTTCGCCGATTTCACCAGCGATGCGGAAATGGCCTCTTTCTGCTGCCCGGTCTGCCCCTGGTAAGCCAGGGTGTTCATCAGGGCAATCAGCGGCGACTGGCGCACGTCCCCGGCCAGCGTTAACTGGTCGGTGACGTCGGCAATATTGTGCGCCGGGTTCAGCCGGATACTGCTGAGGAAGTTCAGCCAGGCACCGGCAAAATCGGTGAAGTAGCGCGCCGTCAGGCGCTGCTTCAGCGCCTCCGGGGAGACGTCGCCGGGCAGCGTTTTACGGCTATCGCTCAGCACCCAGTCGATTTCATCGCGCCGGGACGCCACGGCGTTATCAATGGCTTCCTGAACCCCGCCCTCCCACGCCTGGCGGGTGAACATCCCCGGCACCGACTCCGGCGTGCTGAACAGGCGACCGGCGTCGGTCTGCGGCGTCATGTCCTCCAGCGTCATGTCCGCGTAGCTGCGGCGCACCCGGGTGAGCATGTTCTCATACAGCGTACTTTCCGCGTTGCGCCGGCCAATCTGCTCCAGCAGCACCTGACGTACCCGGGTGACCAGCTGCCTGTCCGGCGTGATTTTCCAGGCAGGCTGCAACGGCAGGCTCTGCATGTAAAAGGCGTGAAGGTCCGGGGCGATACTCTGCCACAGCGCCGGGGAGAGTCCCGGCCGGGATGGCGCGGTGGTTGTCATCACCTGCGCGTACAGGGCAGCGTCGGCTTTGTCCGGGCGCGCCATCATCAGGTATGCTTTTAGCTGGTCGTAGCCCGCTTTAGCTGACGTGGCACGCTGCGGGCTGCGCGGCGGCAGGTTCGCCAGGACGGTCAGTTTCTGCGTCAGCGCCTGCATGGCCGCATCGCGTATCAGGCGGTTACTGGCCCGGCCGTACCAGGGCATCAGGGCAGCGGAGAGCGGCGCATTGTGGTCCAGCCCGAAGCGCTGGTACCAGGGAGCGCCATTCGCCTGTTGCGTCTGCAGACGCCCGATATCGTTACGCAGGGCCTGCAGCGCCATCAGCTGCGGGTCGTTAACCGCGGGATGATTCACCAGCTGCTGCGCCCGCGCCGCCGCGCTGACGATATGGTGGCGGTTAACGGCAAAGGAGACCACGCTGCCCGCCCCCCACAGGGCAATCAGCGTCAGCAGGATGACGCCAGACGTTCGCTGCCACGGTATCCCTGCCCGCACGCCCCGCGCCTGAGCGCAGTCCGCCGTCACGCCCTGCCAGACCGCCGGAGCGGACCAGCGGTGTTCATGGCCCGCGACATTATCCTCAGGGGCCAGCGACGGGCTGAACATCAGGCCGCGCAGCGGAACACGCTTCAGGTGCTCCGTCAGCCACGGCGTCAGCAGCGTTTTCCAGTGGGATATTCCCTGTTTCTCCAGCTGCCGGCCGAAACGTAACAGGAAATCGTGCGACGGCCCGGCGCACAGCTGCTGCATTCCCCTTTCGCGCAGGGATGGCAGGATAGCGCGGAGCTGGCGCTCCACCCCCGCCGGCGTGGCGCGGGCCGGGAAAAGCGCCCCTACCGTCTGGGTGACGCGCGCATCCTGCGACCAGTCGCTGTCAGTCACCTGCCACAGGTACACCGGCGGCTGCCAGCGCAGCGCCTCCCCGACCTGCTCCAGGGTGCGAAGATGGTTATCCAGCGTACCGGCGGTGGTCTGTCTCTCATCCAGCGCCAGCACGATGCCGTCCAACGGACGGCTGCGGCGCAGCTTACGCAGGGCGGTCAGGTGCCCGGTGTCCGGTGCCGATGTCAGGCTGCCGCCGTAAATCAGCACCGTGCGGTGGCCTTCGAGCCACTGTTTTTCCGCCAGACCGGGGGCGATGGCGGCGATGTGCGCGGGTTCGCCACAGACCAGCAGCAGGCGGACCTTACTGCGCCAGAAAAGGTTGTAGCGACGGCGGAGGTGGGCTTTCAAATGCCGAATGCTGGCAACGGTCGAGGATTCTGCCTCACTTCGATGCTGTATAAAATCGGTTTTATTTCCAGATGAGAGGAATTTAGCCTGGCGGTAAGTGTTTTTACCAAACAAATATGTCGTAATAAAAAAAATGATAATAAAGAGCAGTAATCCACCCGTTAGTACCAGAGCTAATATAAATAGCCGCTCAAACCAGATAGAGTCTGGAGAAATCCCCAGTATAGTCGGTTCACTCCTGAGGATAAGGCATGCTGCAACTCCCAAGCATAAAAGAACAAACAAGATAAACCACAACTGAAATGTTGTGTTTTTTATTCCCTGTAAAATACGTTTCACCTTTTCTCCCGACATAAAATAACTGGATAGAGAAACATCAGCAATGCCTTACAACTTAAATAACACGAGGATAATAAATTCGAAGCTACAACTGTGCTTGAGGCCTAACGACCAACGACCAACGACCACAAGAAATCATCATGTTCAGACATACTGACAATCAGCTGCGGTGAGGAATATCTGTGATTACCAGAAGCCAAAGCAATAGCAAGCCACGGCGATACACTCCCCGTAAAACCACTCTTCATGTCAATATCGATCAACTTCGCCTTTGTATCATTCAATGGCAAACCGAGATTATTAGCAACCTGTGTTTTCTCTTTATTTTTCGCCCCCATTCCTGCTAACCAGAGATATTCGATATTTTCGAGATTGCTCTTCCCCCATAACAATGACTGCATCACTGATGCATTTAGTCCTGCATGAGTTGTTTTTTCCGGCCTGTGAATATGAGCTATATAATTTTTCAGTTGTGAATCGGCTTGTGTGGCGTTTAAAAGCAATGCCACTGCAGCTTCCCCTTCTCCATTACGTAATTTTGTTTTTAATTTGATTGACAAAATCAATAGAGTTTCTATAGTTCGAGGTTTATCCAGCCAATTATCAATATCGGTCAATCCAAATTGGGAGAAAAACAAAACTTGCGCATGCTCAGGCACAAGTAATTTAATTTCCTCCTGAATATCTGAAATAGTATCTGACGCCAATGCAATATCACTATCGAGCTGTAAAACCACAGTCAACCGCTTTGAAGCCTTACATTTCATTAACGCTGTCTGTAATGTTACGTCCTCAAGAAGTAAGGTTAGCTCCCTGACTATTCTGATTGATAGAGGCAACCTGGCATCGCCAAAACGGGTTTGATAGCTCACTATTTGCGTGACTTCATCCACCACTGTGGGTAACTCAACTCCCCCGGGTATTATAAATTGGTCCGTCATGACACCAGACGTTACAACGTGTGGTAAATGCGTACATACAGCTTCCAGCGTCAGATAACGCTGCCCACGCTGAATTTCATTCTCAATATCTTTTTCCCGTTCATGATTCCAGCCATCAGAGAACCATACGGATGTCAAATAACATAGCCAGCGAACACCAAATATAAACAACCATATTATAAATGGTAAGCTGATAAAACAGTTCCAGAATAATCCCCCTCGTACTATGCTATGTGAGGGCCACAACAATGAGGTAAAAAGCCCACCACAAACAATGAAGACAAGCAGCACAACCGACCATCGTTTTACAGACGGAGGTAATTTCCGCTTAGTTGCGGGAGGAATCACAGAGAGATCAACAGGCATTATTTACTCGTTGTAGCGCAGCTTAGTGAGGTAATTAATGTGCAACCACAAGTACATTTATAATTATGAAATGCAACGGGTACGCCATTATCTTTCATAGTAGGGTGGCCTTCCGCTATATATGATGGACTATGCCCTTCTATGGGACAACTTACCGCATCGCCTAAACGCGCCACACCCACCCCCTGAAATTTCATGGTCCCGGAACCGGACAGCACCTGACCACCATGCGTTGTTTTATCGCCAATACGAACGATGCCTTTCATTTCTTCACCTCCATCATGGCGCGTTTTTTATCCACCATGCTGTGCGACTTGTCCATTCCCAGCATCCAGCGCCAGAGCGAACGGGGATTCTGCGCGGCACTGATATCCCAGGGATCGTCCGGCGCAATCACGCAGCTGGCCTGCACCTCCTCACTCCAGCGCGGGATCCGGCAGGTGTACATCGCAAAGACCCGGAACGGCCAGGCCGTCAGATACAGCGCCATCAGAAAGGGCACCACAAAAAATGGCGCCCCGTAGGTGGCGCTGAACATCAGATACCAGTAGCCAAAAAATATCCCTTCCCGGCGTCCCTCCACCGGCGGCATCAGTTTCAGCACGCCGGCAACCGCCTCCGGCCCTTCTTCCATATAGCGGCGCACAAATTCCCAGTTGCGGTACAGGTCTTCACGCAGCGGAGCGGAAACCGACAGCGTGAACGTTTTCAGCACCGTTTTGCGATCTTCCGCCAGCACATGTCCGCGAATATCGTAATTCTTCCGCTTCGTTAACTTATGGGTCACGCAATCACCGGTGGTGAAAAAGATGTCGTCCCAGGGGGCACTGTAAACCTCCCCGTCCACGCTGAATACATGCACCAGTCTGTTTTTCCTGTCAAACCTGACCGGATAATGCGTCCAGCGGAAACATTCAACCCTCATCATAAATGAACAGAACCATGCCAGAAGAAAAGAAATGATTACTGCACCAGTGCCGAATCCCCAGAAAAAAAGATCTCTCTGACGCCCGGATAAGTACTCATATATCATTGTTGATGTAAAATCATATACACCCCAAGTAAAAAGAAGAAACAGAGCCAGGGATGGAACGGTTAAAAATCCTTTTACCGCATACCACTTATCCACCACCTCCATATAACCCGAGCTGAGATGAATCACCGCCGCATCATCCATGACTTTTTTGTCACCCAGGTCTACTTTTTCATTCTGATGTAATTGATTATTTATTTCATCATCTGTTAACTCTATATCAGGAAATCTGTTTTTGTCATATTTGAACATCAAACCATCATAATCCATGTATTATCCCACCTGCATAATATCTTTCAGACTCTGCATTTCAATCTGAAGTGTCTGATGTGGTTCAGGATGAAGTCCCTCCGGCGTTACTCCCCACATGGTTTTCTCCAGCCATTGCTGCAACTCATTGGTCTGTTTCCATGAAATATAAAAGGCTGCAATCAGAAGCACCGCCACCATTATCCATCCCACAGTAAGACCAATAACTTCAGCACTTGCTCCAACAGTAACCAACGTCCGACTACCTACACGCCAGCCTATTCTCCCTAGTACCCTTCCCAACCACTTCCAGTTAATAAATGGCGCAAAAGCTAAATACAAACCAGATACCGTCGACGCTCCATAGGCAAAAGCCAACCCTTTACGCTTACTGTTCCATTCTTCCTGAAAATGAACAGCATCATAATAAGCCGCCACCAGTCCCCCTGCAGCACCAAGGAAACGTCCGGATGCAGCAAACCATTTTGCAATTTTTTCCGCCGCTGAACCGGGAAACTCCGCACCCAGTTTATTAAAGCGAATTATCGCCGACTCTATCGTTCCGGCTGTTGTTCCCGTTAATGACAGTGTTCCTGCCCAGAAGCGATTTCTGGCTTCCTGCTGACTTGCGGTTACGGGCTTATGGCTGAAATCCATGCTTACCCACAACGACGCTGTTTGCAACGCCATTGAGACCACCCCGAGCGCCAAAGGCACGCTTTGCTTTATCGAACTGAAACCCGCGTTGATATGGTTCTGCCAGCGAGCAAATAATAACCTGTCAACATCAGCATCGGTGCGTAAGGATTCACTCAGGCGATACACGCGTTGACTTTCCGGTAGCGCAGCCAGCTCATTGAACGTATTCATATCAACAGCGGCAATATAATGGCGTTCGCCGGCTCCGGTAAGTGGCACGCCATCAATTCCAAGTCGGCGAACTTCCCATCTGACGTACATACGCAGAACATCTTCAGTACTGTCCCCGGTAATCCCGGCATTTCTGCCCAGCACTCTGACAACGTCCTCCACAAAATCAGCCTCGCTCCCAATACGAGTTACAGGAATAAATGCGCGTCGGTCAATAACGGCCATCATGCTAAATAATTGATAACTCAAATGACTTTTTGCTGCTGCCTGTAAAATTTGTGAAACAGGACCAATGACTTTTCCCAAAAAGGTTCCAAGGTAACCTGCGGCGGCCTCCTGCATCTTGTCAAACGTATCTTTAAAAGCATCAGCAACCCCATTCCAGGGCTGAGCCCACAAACTACTATTATCCTGAACTAACGCTCCCAGACGCTGTGACAGTTTGTCCTGATTAAACACCAGCGCACGCATCAGGATATTGTTGTAATCATTAGACTTCATTTTTAGCTGTTCGGTGAAATAGCGCAGCGTCAATGCCTTATCTTGCATGCCAACGATGCAATAACCCACTGTCTGTATATAATCGAACCCACTCTGAATATCGGCCACATCAAAATTGCACTTGAAGTACCCAGTGGTGACTTCACTTTTGAACCACTCCAGGTACATCTCTGTCGTAGGACCGACGACTGATTCATCGTAGGAATTAACTTCTTCATTAAATTCCTTGATAAATTGTTCAAGCTGTTTTTCATCATAATGTGACGCGTAGGTCTGCCATTCTGTCTCAACGCGACTATTTAGTGTGGCATCCAAATCAGCATTGCGCTGCTTTGCGAGCTCCTGGGAAGGTAATAAATCAAGGCCTTCTCGTGTTTTTGTTCCGAGTTTCTCACTCATGGAAGTGAACTCAACGTTTGCAATCTTGTCCCGCGCCATCTGACGGGTCATTGACTCCTTTAAGCCAATCAGTGTGGAAGCTAAAGAGTGTTTCCAGATATATTTCTCATTGCCATAAAGATCCCGGGTTGTTTGATATGACAGCAGCGATGAAATTTCTTGCAGTATTGCCACTGGATCCTGAAGCACTAAAATTGCCCCTTTACCCGGCATTAATTTCTCGGCAGACTTAATCAAATTGGTCGCGGCAAGTGGAAGGGGCTGAAAATATGACGCCGAGTAGTCCTTAATTTCGGCATAAGCTGACATTGGGCTATACTCGGCAACAACTTTAGTCACTTGGGAAAGGGCTAATAGCTTTTCCCCATTACCGCTGCTTAGCCATCCATCCATATCAAATCTTTGCATTATTTTTTGACGGACCGCAGGATCTTCATATTTTTTCCTTACCGCAGGCGTCCATTTGTTTTGCGACCAGGCAAACCAGAATATGCCGTTTTTCATTGGCGGCGGCATTACAGGTAACGTAATTAATGAAGCTTTTGCCAGATCTTCTGGCTTAGTAATACATGGCTTCATTTCACCACTTAACAATCTTGGTGGCACATCACCACATCCAGGCAAAGGATAATAATAACCTTCTTCCGTCACATAGTAATCCTGCCATCGATTAATCATTTCATCATAGACATGAAGGTAACCTTCTCTCAATAAACGCCCTGTATAGGCAGAACGGCCACGAGGAGCGATGGACGGTGAGATATTTTCAGGCAAATATGGGATATTATCATGATTATCTGCGATACCCGGCCGTACAGGTAGAACGGGTAGCCCGTAACGGCTACAAAAACCGCATCTCTGGTTATTTTCACTCATGATTATTTTCCTTATATCTTTCCTGTTGCAACAGAAGCGTCTGCCATTCAATATCACTCAAACCATTAATCATCCGCGAAAAAAGTTCAGGCGTTTTTTCTGCACACCTTAACCATTCCTGGATTATTGGAATACGCCAGAAATCAGGCTCACGGGTCAAGCCACTACAGGCAAAGGCAATAAGATCATTGTGATGTGTCAGGCCCAGACTCAGCCCCCGACTCAGCAATTTTTCAATACGCTGACTACAGTTTCGACGTTCTGCAATATCAGTAATAAATGGAATTTCCATTAACACTCGATTTATTAACCCTATGTTTTTTAGGCGCGCAGCTGGAAAAACGGTTTCATGTTCAACGGATGTGAGCATTACTTCTGAAGAATGACATACCAGAGTATGCCATTGACCTTCAATCCAAAGCGTCCAGTATGATGACTGTCTGACAGGGATGAGTTCCATTAATTGTCTGTATGTAAACATCCAGGAAAGATGGAACAACACACGGGGATCGTAATATCGAAGAATATGACGTCGGTGATTTTCATCAGTAAAATGCATTGCTTTGATAAGCACGCTACGCATTTCAGATACCGTGCGTTCGCTTCGGATTAGCAAAGTGCATAGCGGAGGTATTTCAGGTTTTTTTTCCTGCCTCAGATTTGTCATAAGCATATTCCAGTCAGCAGCACTCATTTCTTTCAACGGCAGTAACCAGGGATAAAGATGCGCCTGAGGTTTCAGCATGGGGGAAACCATTTCCAGCACTGGCCATGATTTATCAATATCAGGATGCTGAACTCTGTCAATAATCGCAAAGTCATGCTGACTTAATGGCGGAGCATCTCTTAAAAAGTCATTTTCCATACCCTTTCCTTTTAGCTTAACGGTACAGTCGCATCACCCTGACTTGAGGCCTCAGCTACAGCATTTTCACATGCCGTAAACTCTGGAAATGGTGCCTGTTGGGTTGCTGGTCCAGCATAATCAAAGCCAGCACTCTTGACATAAAAATGCCCACCAGTTCCATTTTCAATTTTGCCAGGCGAAACCGTCAGATAAGAGCCGCCACACTGAAGGGTGATTTTCTTCTGTGCGGAGATCACGATTTCATCCTGGGTGCTGGTGATGGTGATGCCTTTCATCGCCGTCATTTCCATCGCATCAGTTTGCGCCTGAATTGTCACTCTTCCGGCTGCTGCCACCAGTTTCATACCCAGTTCATGTGCAAACGCCACCATGCCGCGTTTTGCTGCCAGCACCATTCGTCGTAAGGAGGAGACTTCGGTATTGCCTCCCGCCGTCATTATCTGACTGCCATTCGCGCTGAGCTGAATATGCCGGGGAGTTGAAAGAGCAATCCCGCCGGGCGCACCCGCAACAATTACAGGTTGCTTAAGGGTATCTACGTTTTGTTGCAGAAAACTCTGCTGGGTACTGTTATCCAGGGGCTCAAGCTGAGCCGTCTGCAATAAACCGGACAGAGATTCAGCGAGAGAGAGGGCATCGGAAAGCTGACGCTTTATCTCATCCATATTCAGTTGCTGCCCGGCTGATTTAGGCTGAGCCTGGGTTGTCAGGAGGATCCCCTTTCCGGCCCGTATCGCTCCGTAGCTGTCCGTCCGCAGCTCAAACCCCTCCCCGCGTGGCTGTTTTTCGCTGTCCACCAGATGCCCCAGGTTCAGCTGACTCTTGCCGCCGTACTCCGTGCTGACCTTGATGTGCTCTTTGCCACGCGCGTCGTCGAGGCGGATTTTGTTGTTCGCCGGGGTCCGCAGGACGTTGCGCTTATAGTTACGGATGGTGACAGGGTCCGGGTGCGTTGAGTCGTGCAGGACACCGGCAATATACGGACGGTCCGGGTCTCCCTGCTCAAAAGCGATGGCCACTTCCGTCCCCGCCAGCAGCGGCAGGTGCAGGCCATATGTGTCCCCGGCATAGGGGCGCGCCTGACGTACCCACAGACTCTCTTCCCCCGGCTGCCAGTGGTCGCGGTCGAACAGCAGGTTGACCTTATAACGGCCGTCGCGGTCGATATGGCCGTAGATATCGTTGGTTTTTGTGCTGGTCACCCGCGCCGGCAGCGTGCCGGCCATGACCGGCCTGTCGCCCGGTTGCGGACGGAAGCCGTAATTTTCCGAGAACGGGATGGCCGTAAACGCCACCTCATAGCTGCGGTCGCGACGGGCGCGGCTGTGGATGCCGGTAATCACCACGCCCTGGCGGAAAACCTCCGTCACCTCAGCGCCTCCGGTGACCTTCAGCTCCCGGCCCGGCGCCAGCGCCGCGCTGCTGGTTCTGCCGCTCAGCCGGGTCTGGTCGTTCAGGTAGCGCTCGTGGCGCAGACGGGCATAAAACGCCCCGCTCTCCGGCTCCGGGTTGCGCTGGCCGTCGCTGCCCGGCGCCAGGTAGTTATCCGCCCAGTGATACGCCTCACCGTAGGTGGTGACGTCGCCGGACGTCACGTCCGCGCTCTGGCTCATCTCCTCCGGCGCGTTGCGGTAGTTGTAGTCCCGGGTGAACACCGACTGCTGCACCACGTTATGCTGGCTTTTCAGCGCCCACACCGACTCGGTACCGCCGTCGTGCTGGCCGGAGGGCGGCACCGACGGCAGAACCAGCCCCTGCTCGTAGTGCCGCTGGTCATCGTAAAACTCCACCACGTCAATGTTCAGCCGGGTGTCGGCGGTGAAGCGGAACCAGATACCGACCTCGCCCAGCAGGCGGGTGATAAAGCGCAGGTCGTCCTCGCCGTACTGCATCACCTGCTCGCGACGCGGATACGCCTGTGCCAGGGTGAAGACAAAGTCCTCCCCGCGCATGGCGTGGCGGGTACGCAGGATATGCTCCACGATATCCGGCACCGACATATCCTGGTAAATCCGGTTCTGGTGGCTCCGGGAGAGCAGCGCCAGACGGGGCTGCAGGGTCAGGGAATAGTGCGTTTCGTCGCGGGATGCGGAAAGGCGCTCAAACGCCATCACCACGCCCTGAATCGTGCGCACCGGCTGCTGAATGTTAATCCCGAAACCCTGGTCCGCCGGCGCCTGCAGGGTGAAGGTCGCGTCCTGCATCAGCATCTGCTGCGGCGTGATGGTTTTGTCGGCGCTGGTGAACTCAATCACGTATCTGAACGGTTCGCTCAGGGCCTCCTCACCTTCAAAGCTCAGCACGTCCAGAAGGGCGCTGCAGCCGCGCACCGTTAACAGATGGTGGCTGTGGCTGAACAGCAGGGATTTTATCTCGCTCATACGCCCGCCCCTGCGCCAAACTCCATCACAATCTCCCCCTCTTCATCACGGCCCAGCATCAGGTGCTGCGGCTTCTGCCCCGCCGCCATATGGGTCAGCAACTGCTGGCTCAGCGCCGGCAGTATCTGCTGGTTGAGCAGGCTGTCCACGTTGCGCGCCCCGGTATCCGGCAGCAGGCAGGCATCCGTCAGAGCGTCGTACAGGCTGTCGCTGATGGTAGTGGTCATGCAGTAGTGGCGACTGAGGCGTTTGCTCACCTGGCTGAGCTTCATTCCGACAATCGTGCGCATCGCGTCCCGCGTGAGCGGGCGGTAGATCACCGTCTGGAAGCGCGCCAGCAGCGCGGGCTGGAAGTGGTCGCGCAGCAGCGGACGCAGCAGTTCATGCAGGTCGGACTCCGTGGCCTCCGGCCGTTCGCCCAGCATCTGCATGATGTGGTCGCTGCCGAGGTTGGAGGTCATCAGAATAACCGTGTTGCGAAAGTCGATCTCCCGCCCCTCGCCGTCGCGCATAAAACCCCGGTCAAACACCTGGTAGAACAGGTTCATCACGTCCCGATGGGCCTTCTCCACTTCGTCCAGCAGCACCACGCTGTACGGACGCTTTCTGACCGCTTCGGTGAGGATACCGCCCTGGCCGTATCCGACGTACCCCGGCGGGGAGCCCTTGAGCTGGCTGACGGTATGCGGCTCCTGGTATTCGGAGAGGTTGATAGTGATTAAGGATTTCTCACCGCCGAACAGCGCGTCAGCAAGGGCAAGCGCGGTTTCAGTCTTGCCGGTGCCGCTCGGCCCGGTCAGCAGGAACACGCCCTGCGGGCCGTTCTCCGACGTCAGCCCGGTTTTGCTGGCACGGAGACGCTGCGCGATGGCGTTCAGCGCCGCGTCCTGGCCCACCACGCGTCTACCGAGCTGCTGTTCCAGGCTCAGCAGCTCCGTCTGCTCATCCTTCATCAGAGACGAGAGCGGCACGCCGGTCCAGTCGGCGATGACCGTGGCAACGGTGCGCGCGTCCACGTCCAGCCCCAGCAGCGGGTTCCCCTGCTGCACGGCACTAAGCTGGTTTTGCAGGTCCGCGATTTCCGCGTGGCGGGAGATATCGGCGCGGCAGGCGAGCAGGTTTTCCGTGAGCTTCAGCTCCTGGCCGTACTGCGTTTCCAGTTCGTCGAGCTGCAGGATAATACGGACTTCGTCCTGTTCGATGGCCGCCAGGCGTTCGCCGTGGGTGTGGTTGCCCGCCGCGATATCTTCCAGCAGCGCCTGCTTTTCCATCGCCAGGGCGGTGAGCTGCGCCTTCAGTCGAGTCAGCGGCGCCGGCACCGTATCCAGGCTCATGCGGATGCGGGCGGAGGCGGTGTCGAGTAAATCCACCGCCTTGTCCGGCAGCTGGCGTCCGGTCAGATAGCGTCTGGAGAGGGTGACGGCGGCGCGCACCGCCTCATCGGTGATGTGCACCCCGTGATGCTCCGCGTAGCGGGACTTCAGCCCCCTGAGCATCAGGCAGGCGGTGTCGTCGTCCGGCTCATCGACTTTGATCATCTGGAAGCGCCGCTCCAGCGCCGCATCGCGCTCAAAATACTGTTTGTACTCGCTCCAGGTTGTGGCGGCGATGGTCCTGAGTTCGCCCCGGGCAAGGGCCGGTTTCAGCAGGTTAGCCGCATCGGCGCCGCCCGCCTGGTTACCCGCGCCGATAAGGGTGTGGGCCTCATCAATAAACAGAAGCACAGGCAGCGGCGACTGCTGCACCGCGTCGATAATGTTTTTCAGCCGCTGCTCGAATTCTCCCTTCACCCCCGCTCCGGCCTGCAGCAGGCCGAGGTCAAGGGTGCGCACGCTTACCGGTTTCAGCGCGTCCGGGACGTTGCCTTCGGCGATTCTGATCGCCAGACCTTCCACCAGTGCGGTCTTGCCGACGCCCGGCTCGCCCACCAGTATCGGGTTGTTCTTGCGGCGCCGGGAAAGAATGTCCACCATCTGGCGGATTTCATTATCACGGCCGAACACCGGGTCGATTTTGCCGTCCCGGGCGCGGGCGGTCACGTCGAGGGTGAACTTATCCAGCGCATTCTGCAGGGCCGGATTCAGATCCCCTTCTTTTACGCCCGCATTAACCGGACGGCCGACAAACGCCACCTCGTCGCCCTGCGCCAGCTCTGCTTCCTGCTGCACCTCCGGGCGCTCTTCGGACTGCGCGTCCAGCAGCGGACGCAGGCGCGCCAGCTGGCTCTGCGCCAGGGTCAGCAGCGGCCACAGGCCGTCGCAGCGCACCAGACTCTGTTTATCCACCAGCGCCATCAGCAGGTGGATACTACGGATATGCTCCTCCCCGGCCAGCGAAGCGCTTAGCCATGCCTCCTGCATCAGAGTCTGAATAGCGTCTGAAAGCTGCGGGCGGCCGCGCACCGAACGGGGGAGCTTATCCATAAAGGTCAGCAAATCCTGCCATATCGCGTCCATATCCCATTCGTAGCGCCGCGCCAGTACCGTCAGGTCGCCCTCGCCCTGCTCCAGCAGTTTCAGCAGCCAGTGCTCGGGCAGGATTTCCGCGTGCGCCCGGGTCTGGCACAGGGTGGCAGCGCCTTCCATCGCACGGGCGCAGTAAGGGTTAAGTCGGCGTAACAAAATGGCGGGATTTTCCATGAGCTTTTCTCTTTATCAGTTCCGGACACGCTACCGCCCGTCGCTGTTCCCTGTTATTCAGGAACCCAAAGCGCATCAGGTCAGGCAGGCAGATTGTTTTTTTGCTGAGCGCCCGTCAGTTCAGGCGCTCAGCAAAAACGGGCAGCGGAAACTGCCCATCAGGGGATGACTCTAAATAGTTCGCGCTGTAGCAAGACGGCAAGCGAACGCAGCCAACGGCGCTACAGCGTGAAATATGGCGAGTCATCAGGCGGTGGCGCGTTCGTTCCAGCTGTCGGAATGAATGATGTTGCCGTCCTTGTAGGTCCAGGTGATTTTTTCGTAACGCAGCTCAATCTGCTCGAGGTGGTTATGCTTCTCGTAGGACGGGTCCTTGACGTCGTGCATCAGCGGGTTGACCTTCACCACCTTCACGTTCTCAAGCTTCGTGTTGAAGTACTCCACTTCCTGACCGGCGTCGTTGATTTTGTACCAGCGGAATTCAGCCGACTTCAGCGTCTGGCCGGTGGTCACCGCCTTATACAGGTACGGGCTGGAGGCGTCGATTTCCTTGGTGAACAGGAACGGCGTGTGGATTCGCGTGCCGGTCAGCTTCCCGGTGTTGTTATCGGTCGGGATGTACAGGTTATGCTCCTGCGCCACCACCTCGATGCTGCCCTCGCGGTCCTTCACGTCCACGGAACCTTTGATGTCCGCGCCGCCGTCGTCCTTCAGCCACAGATAGACTGGTATTGCCATATTACTTCTCCATTTATACACGTCGTCCTTCAGGCTGCCTCTTTGTTGGCTGCCTTCATTTGCCCCGGTCACATAGTGAACTATGCTTCCGGGGACCCATTCAGTTGCCGCTGCGAGGCAGCCCGAATGACTGTGTGTATCATTTTAAAAAGCGCCATCATCCTGCGATGGCGCGGGGGTCATGCCCGGTGGCTGGCAGGCATTCGCCTGCGGCACCAGACTGATTTCAACACGGCGGTTCAGCGCCCGGCCTTCGGCCGTGTCGTTGGGAGCAACGGGTCGGCTCTCGCCGTAGCCCTGCACCGCAAAACAGCTCTCCGGCACGTCGCCGGTGTCGCGCATCCAGTCGCGCACCGATTCGGCACGCTTAAGCGAGAGTATCTGGTTGGATTTATCGTCGCCGGTGCTGTCGGTATGGCCCGCCACCACAATCAGCCAGCCGGGCTTCGCTTTAATGCCGACCAGCGAGTTCACCAGCAGCTTTGTCGAGCCGGGCTTCAGCGCCCACCTGCCTGTGTCGAACAGCGACATGCTGTCGAGGCGGATGATTTTCGGCGCGGTTTTCTCGGCAGGCTTCAGTGGCGGCGGCGGCGGGACATAGGAACGAATGGCGTCAAGCACCGGCATGCGCAAATGCTCCCCGTGATACAGGCCGAGCCCCATTTCCAGCGGTTCACCGTGGCGCGCCCACCGATCCAGCTGCAGCGCATCCCCGCGCAGGATCTGCACGGCGCGGGCTTTCGGGGCGTAGTCATCCATCGCAATCTGCGCGTAATGCTGAATATCGAACCCCACCCGCTGCAGCAGCTGGCGGTTGTTCCACGCGCTGGCGCACAGTGCGATGATGGCGGCAAGGGTGAACAGGCAGAATGCCCGCCGTAAAGTTCTGCTGAGCGGCGTCACGCCGGCGCCCAGTGGCAACAGCGGCAGAATAAAATTCGGCAGCGTGACATCCGCTGATGAGGGGTTGGGCTGCCAGCCGGGCAGCGAATTCAGGGCAGTATGTTGAGACAACCAGCGCTGCCACAGGCTATCAGCCAGAACCGGCACCCCCGAAGGCGTCATGTGATATACCACCATCGCCGGGTCCGCCGGAGGCATATCGTCCGACGCCGCCGTCAGCGCGGCCATCATTGTTTGTTCAGTCAGGCGAACCAGCGTATTCATCCTCACCTGCGCAGCCAGGCGGTCCGTCCCGTCCTTTTGCGCCAGCCATGTCCCGGTGCTGCACGGCACATCGTCCGCCAGCCATACCTGCATGGCCTCCCCGGCCTGCGCTGTCTGCCACAGCGGTTGTGGAACAGACGCCCCCGCCACCTTACTGTTCAACAGTAAAGGTACCGCCCGGCGGCAATCGCTCCGCACCTGGCTCAGCTGCCAGCGCAGCTCATAAAGCCCGACCGCCAGCGCCGCCTCATCACGATGCAGCTGCGGACAGACGCTGACCATCACCGCCAGCTGCGATACGAGGTCCGGGCGTTTCCACAGAAGAATACGTACCGTCTGCTGCAGTTCAGCCGTCGGGACGTTTAACCAGCAGCCCTGTGCCGTGCGGTAAACTGGCCCGCTCTCCGGCCACCCGGCGATATCGCCGCAGACCAGCACCACCGGCAGGCGATACGGCGCGTCCGGTATCTCATCCAGCCAGGCGTTATCCACCAGCGGATCTTCCCGCCTGCGCCCGGCGAAAATCAGCCCGGCGATAACGGCGGCCAGTATCAGCGCAACGGCCAGAATTCGCCCGCCGGAGGCCAGCGGCAGAAACAGCAGGCAGAGCAGCAGCGCCAGGATCCCGCCCCAGAGCCATAACAGGCGCAAATAGCGCACGTTCATTTCCCGGCCCCCGGCAGCAGGGTTGCAATCAGGGAATCAAGCCAGTGGTTCAGCCCCCACCACAGCGCGGCGATCGCTACCAGCGACAGCCCGATGCAAACCGGCCAGCGACGTAACCCGTCCGCCAGGCCGCTGCGCCCGGAGATACCCGCCAGTACGGGACGGCTCTGGTCCGTTTCAAACGGCGGCACGCGCTCGGTCAGTACCCGAACAAGCTGGTCACGAGCCGGCTCATTCAGGGCATAACACCCTTTAAAGCCGAGCATCAGCACCCGGTGGAAACAGGTCAGCACCGCCATATCCGGCGCGGGCTCGCGCAGAACCTGACGCATCCGTTCATACAACGCGTCTCCAGCGTCCAGAGCACCAAAGTATTTCGCCTGCAGCGGACGGTCATACCAGACGATGCAGGCATCATCCTCGCCTTCGCGTCCTTTGGCGGTCTCATCCAGCAGCGCACACCAGGCGTAGAGAATATGCCGACGGCTCGCCTCGCTGACGTCCGCAGCCTCAAGCTTCGCCATCACCTGTTCAATATGATCTACACAATGTCGCCACAGGCGGTCGCCCTCCCCGTCGGCCAGTCTTGCGCCGAACCGCAGTTCCGTCACCGTCAGCCACGCGTCCGCCATCAGGGCGTCGATATTTATGTCCTGTTTCATGAGCGCAGCACCGCAAACAGTTCAAGTTCCGGATCGCCCAGCAGACCGGGGACGTAAAAGACACAACTGCCTTCCAGCAGCATCGCCCGCGCCGCCGGATGGGTCATATCAAGGGTGAAATACTGGTTTTCCAGGCGCAGCGGGATAGCCGCAGGGACGTGGCTCATCGCGCGCAAAGGAATGCCGGGCTGCGAACCGTTGACCACCCTGTCGACTTCATCCGGGCTACCCGCTTTGCACTGAAGCGGAAACTGCTCCAGCAGTTGCGCTACCGGCAGCGGCGAGCGTACCGAGAGATAAAAATCCGCCTCTTCACGCAGTCTCGGATCGTGGAGACGGGCGTGCCAGCGCTTGCGCCGCTCATCGCGGACCATGTCAATCGCCACGACCCGGGATGGCAGGCTGGCTTCCAGCAGCACACCCAGTAGGTCAAACAACGGCGGGAAGACCGCCGTTAGCTGCTCATGACGATAGGCCGGAATATCGGCGGTGGTGTGATCAAGAGAAAACGTCAGCAGGCTGCCTGCAAGACCGGCCAGCGCCTGATAAAGCCGCTCCGGGTGCACCTGCGGATAGCGCACAAAATGGCTCAGCACCGGCTCAGCGCTGTTGAGCGCATTCAGCAGCCAGAACAGCGACACGTCCGCCACCGCGAAGTCGGCCATCCGTTCGTTGCTCTCCCGGCGCATAGACATCAGGCGCTGCAGGCGCGCGCGTAGCTGACCCGTCAGATATTCGGTCTGCTCCGTTAGCCAGCGGCTGGCCTGCACGTTCAGCAGCGGCGGGATAAACGACGCGTCCTGCGACCAGTCTCCCTGGCTGTCGCGCTTAAGACGGGCCACGGCGACGGTCTGGTAATTGCCGTTGTCGTTATCCTCTGTACGCAGCGTCAGCTCCGGCTGCATTACCGCAATCTGGCGGCTGTCATCCCCATAGCGGTTACGCACCTCCCGCCAGGCCAGACGCCAGCGCACAGGACGCTCCGCTTTCTGCTCCGGTTGCAGGCAGTTGCCGCCGTTTTCATACTCATGGGGCAGCGCCAAAACCACCGTCAGTTCGTGGCTTTCTGTTTCCGGTAAGGTCATCACGGGCGGCAACACATCGGCGTTATCGCTATCAGTGAGCGTTCCGTCGGCGAAACGTACGCACAGGTGGTCGGCCTTCAGTTTCCCCTGCTTCAGCAGCGCGGCGTCAAAAGCCGTCCGCGCAACCCCCCAGGGATGTATTACTCCCAGTCGGGCGACACACTCGGTGTGCCAGGCCGCTTGCGCGGCCTCCTGCTGAAAATGTTGAGGGGAAACCATCTGGCCTCGCCCCCACAGCGGTCGTACTGTTTTCATCCCTGCCCCCGCCTTACGCTTTCGCTTTCGGCATCTGAGAAACCAGAGACAGGTTCACGTCCATCCCTTCCACCTGGAAGTGCGGCACCGCGTACAGCTTCACCCGGAAGAAGCCCGGATTGTCCTCGATATCTTCCATCACCACCTTCGCGTCGCGCAGCGGGTGCGAGGCCTGCAGCTCGTCGCCCGGGTCGGTCATCTCCGTCACCAGACCGCGTACCCAGGTGTTGAGCTCCAGCTCCAGCAGGCGGCGATCCTTGGTGGTGCCGATGTTTTCACGCTGAACGAGCTTCAGGTAGTGCGCAATACGCGACAGCAGGAAGATATACGGCAGGCGCGCGTTGATGCGGCTGTTGGCGGTGGCGTCGGCGGTGTCGTACAGCGCCGGCTTCTGGGCCGAGTTGGCCGAGAAGAAGCAGGCGTAGTCGCGGTTTTTGTAGTACGACAGCGGGATAAAGCCGAGGCTGGCGAACTCAAACTCGCGGGTTTCCGGGATCATCACCTCCGACGGGATCTTCACCTGGTTGCCGGTGCCCAGATCGTAGAGGTGGATCGGCAGATCTTTCACCGCTCCGCCCGCCTGCGGGCCACGGATCTGCACGCACCAGCCGTTATTAATAAAGCTTTTCACCATGTTGGACGCGAAAGAGAACGAGGCGCTGGTCCACAGGTATTTCTCGTGGTCCGGGCCTTTCACCTGCTCGACGTAGTTGAAGCTGCGCACCGGCACGGTGTCCGGTCCATACGGCAGGCGGCCCAGCACGCGCGGCATCACCAGGCCGATATAGCGCGCGTCGTCGGTGTCGCGGAAGGATTTCCATTTGATGTACTCGGCGCGGTCGAAGTAGTTGCCGATATCCTTGATGGCGGCAACCTCTTCCATGGACTCTTTCAGAAAGAAGGCCGGGCCGACGGCGCCGATAAACGGCATATGGGCCGCAGCGGAGACGCCGGAGATGTTGCGCAGCAGCGCCACGTCCTGCGGGCTGGCGTCGAACTCATACGCGGAGATCACCGAGCCAATCGGCTCGCCGCCCGGGGTGTCGTACTCGGCGGTGTAGGTGTGCCAGTAGAGGCCGCTCTGAATCAGCTCCGGCGCGTCTTCGAAGTCCTGGCGCAGATCGTCTTTGGAGACGTCCAGAATTTCGGTTTTGACGTTCTGGCGGTAGTCGGTGCTGTCCACCAGCTGCTTCAGGCCGCGCCACAGGGATTCCACCTTCTGGAACTCAGGATGGTGCATCACCGCGTCCAGCTGGCGGCTGATTTGATAGTCCAGCTCCGCGATATGGTGGTCAATCAGGGTCTTGTCGAGCTTCTCCACGGTCTTTCCGGACTGACGGATGCAGTCCATAAACACCTTCATCGCCGCCGTCAGTCGTTCGCCCGCCGGGGCGTCGGACAGCGCGGCATCATCCAGAAAGTCGTTAATATCGCCCAGGCGGGACGCCGGGGTCAGGTTGATTTTGTCAAACAGGGAAGCGTAAACGCTCTCTTTTTCCAGTACAGCGGTCTGCCCCTGCGCGGGGGCGGTTTCAGTATTTACAGACATCAGCATATTCCCGGTTAATCCATTAAATAACGCACGCCGTTTATTTCGGGGCCAG
>OJWU01000136.1_pt1 | contig 36515 bp, 46 predicted proteins | sample 1600531 | NCBI WGS metagenome assembly OJWU01 (sample SAMN04436822, study PRJEB24849) | human gut metagenome | biome: human gut; feature: NICU; material: stool | host: Homo sapiens | place: USA: Saint Louis, MO | collected 2011-05-27 | reverse complement strand
GGTACCCGGAGCGGGACTTGAACCCGCACAGCGCGAACGCCGAGGGATTTTAAATTGGTGGTGATTATTTTAAATATCAATGAGATATGAAAATAATCCGAACATACACCAATAAACTAGCAGCGAGAAAACAATAAGTTACAGCACTGTTTTAGACTATCTTCTGACGCTTATAATACCCCAGATTCAATATTTATTCAGTCGCACGATACCACGATTGCCAGCGGTAGATATTGGTACGAAGCTCCCGTACGCACTCCGCTGATTGTGTGTCCGCCAGCAGATCAGCGTCGCTATCTGCGCCAGCGTTACTTAGCTTGCACGGCCGGTTCATCAAATCCGGGGATGGAGTTGGCCGCGTCGATTGCTCGTTGGCGCAGCTGCACAGCGTCGCTATCAAACTTGCACACAGTACGATTCGGGTCATTGACATATTTCACCACATCACGATAAACGGTACGGTAAATCACTTTGGCTTCGGCGTTCGCCGTCGCCGCCTTCTGCTCGCCAGCAGCTACAGCCTTTTCTTGCTTCGGTAGCCTTTCTTTAGCCTGGCTGTTTACTTGCTCAGAATGCGCGTACCAGCCTTTCAGATACCCCGCCCAGAAAATGCCGGCGCATACAGCCAGCACGCCACCAACAATTACCAATTTGGTTTTTCCGTTCATTCGTATAGCCCCCAGCACGTCAAAGCACTTTCCTGATCCCGGCGGTCAACCTGCCCGTAGCAGCCATTCTTCTGGCCTTTTGTCAGTCGGCAATCCCGGCCACCGTCGAACACCCATCGCCGGATCTCCGCGCATGCACCTTTGCGGTCACCGGCATTTAGTTTGCGGTAGAACGTCGAGGGAAAGCATTTTCCCGGGCCGATGTTGTAGGGGCAGAAGCTGGCAATCCCGACCTTCTGCGGTGGCGTAAGCGGAACGTGCACATTCTTTTCAACCCACGCCAGCGCCTTATCGCGCTCAATAGCATTAACCTTCCTGCACTGTTCTTCAGTTGCTCTTTGGCCCTTAATAACACGCTTACCATCTATAACGGTTACTCCATGGCACAACGACCACACCCCCCCAGGATCAACAACGGCCACCAGCGCGTTACCTTCTTTTTCGCTGATAAACTGATCGAACAGCACCGGCGCAGATGCACCGGCGGCCAGAAGTGCCAGCATTGCGGCACTGAACTTAGCTTTGTTGCTCATAGTCCTGTGCCTTCCGCCGGTCGTCTTTGATTTTGAAATACAGATTGGTGAGGTAGGTAAGCAGTCCAAAAACAATACTGGCCAGAACGCCTATAGCCGCCCACTGGCTGGGACTTACCTTATCGAGAAGTTGCAGCAGCCAGTAGCTGCCGCTAACTGTGGATGTTATATACGACGTTCCCGCCGCTACATCCGGTAAATTCTTCATTCGCATGCCTTACCCCCACGGGGAACACTGTATGTAGTGATGTGAGAGTAAGGCGTTGGTCAGGTCGGAATCCTGACTATATTATATTGATGTAAATTCTATAAAGGTTCATACCCAACTTGTTCCATTGAATATTTTTCCCTCCGGAAAATCGCCTGGAGGGATCTTGGTTGTGTTTTCAAACTGTATGTACTTAGGCTCGATTGAATATCTATAACCTATCCAAACAGCCCTTTCATCAACCCCAACATCAGGAGGAATTGGAGGGTTTCCATCTTCATCGTAATATCCTTTGTCGATAGGATCATCGGGGAAATTAAACATAGGATTGATTACAGTCTCTATTTCACCGAGATATAGCCCGTTTTCGTCGTATCGATAAAGCGTCGCCATTTAAATCGCCTTTTTGAATTCACATAAAATGAAGTTTGCCAGTGCCACACCAGATGAGTTACGAACCTCAAACGTGTAGTAGCTGACTTCTTTTGCAATCGGGCGGACTATAAGATCCTGATTCATAATCTGCGCGATAATTTCCGGTCTGTAAAAGGTTGATTCAAATGGAGCAGAAAAATTAACCTTGTATCTTCCATCCGAAATAAGCTCTACTGAGCAATTAATTGCTCCCTGAGAGGAAATTGAACCACTAACGGTTTGGCCAAATGAGCATGCTGCGTAGGCATCCCGCAACGCATTAAGATTGCGTGGGCGATTTCTTGCTATATATCCAGAGCACACTGTAGAAGGGTCAACACGACCGGTAGGGGTCTCATCATTGAAAAGGCCATAGTAAGATGTTGTACTGCCGCCGACATAAACGCCAGTTGCATTGTAATTTGAACATCCGTTTATGCGCCCGTTTCCTCCGTTGGCTGCTGCAAAAAGGCCTGCCCCGTTGTTATAGCAATTGCCGTTCATCGTGAAATGGGCGCTGTTCAGCACCTGCACACCCCAACCCGGAGAACTCAACGCTGCCGGTTGCACGTCAAAATAATTACAGGAGGTAATGTTCCAGCCGTCGAAACTGCTGTTCTGCGCGGTAGCACGTCCGGAGGCACTCAGGTTGTTAATTCTGTTGAGGTAGACGCCATGCTGATTGACGGACGTAACGTTAACGTCGGAGATATCCACGTTTGTCATCGTTGCCGCAGACGTTACCTGTATTCCATGATTACGGCCGGTGCCACGTATACCCCGAATAATTACGCCAGTCACATTTGCGCCATTGATAGACTGCACCCGTACTACATTCCTTACTGTTTGCCCGTTTGTAACCCTCACATCTTCAACCATGACATTCACTGTTGAGTTAGTAGTTGTTCCCTCTTCGTTGAAAATGACACAACTACCAATTCCTGAATATCCACGAACACCCTTAATGCTGGCATTGCGCTGGTCTCTGGTTTCACTGGTGCAACCAACCATATCGTCGCCAGAGACGATATCGAGATCTGTTGCTGAAAAGTCTACGCAATCGAGAAAGTGCAAACCATCCCGACCGCCATTAAGATTGGTAACGACAGTACCTCTATGTTTATATCGAGAAACAGATACTCGGTCATTTTTTTCAAAAGACAGCGCCCAGTCACCGGTATTATTGACCTCGCAATCAATAACCCTCACATCCTGGCATTCAATGAATCTCACTCCTCGCACTGCTCTTTTAGTGCTCACTATTTCACTGCAACCACCTTCAATAGTCAGCCCCTGAAGTAAAATATCCGATGCGCCTGTTGTTCTTAGGACGGTAATCATTTCCGCACCATTAGAAGATACGGCCTCTGGAGATGACAAAATACAGTTCGGCCCAAGGCCGATAAGCCTGGTGCCAGAGATAAGGGAAACGGTCGATTTTAAATAATGCTTTCCTGGTGGGATCAGAACATTCGGAGAAACAGACAGCGCTTTGTTCAGTGCCGGAGCATAATCAGTGCCATCGGTCGGGTACCAGTAATCATGCAGGCTCACAAAATCCTTCAATCTCGCATAAACAGTCCTTAATGCTGCCTGATCATTTGCACTATACCCTACGAGAGACGTACCAATACTAGATGCTAGTTTTATTGCTAGATCAGCAGTGTCAGTCCAACTAAAAATAGAAACAGGATTTCCCTCGCTGTTAAAGCCGAGCAGAGAGTTACTCCTAATCCTAGTGCTAGGGATTAAATCAACGCTAACCTCAGGCACTCGTAATACGCGAGCTAACCCAATATTTGCATTTTCCACCACGAATTTTTTTGTAGCCGCATCCTGTTCGTTAACGGGGTCAGCCAGATTAGCAATCCGGTAGCCGTTAGCGTTAAATGGCCCGCCACCAAACAAAGGGCGCGTAAGCGCAACACCGAGATAAATAAATGCGCGCTGAATAGCCATCCATAGACGATCGAAATCTTTGTTAACCGTGTCAGCCAGCAGGTCGCCGTTGTCCTGGTAATCGGTGAGCCGGTATGTCGGCGTAACGCGTTCAAAAATGACTGTAGCGCCATTGGCCGGCGCGGACAGAAAAGTAACTTCGCCACCGCCAGTATTACCCACACCAGACACGGTATAGCCGGACGTTACTTCGTTGCCGTTGATTGTCACCTGAATGTCGCTGGCGCTGATCAGGTAAAACTCATAGGCAAAGACAGTGGTCAGCCCGTTGGCGGTATAGATGTTATAGGGTGTCTGGTTCGGTACCGACATACGAGGAACTCCGGCGGCTAATAATCTACGGCGACCATGTGATCGCCATCGTTTGGTTGCCAATGTTCCCGCGCCTGTGCGGTCGGAATCCCGACCAATTTACCAATGCGCACTGGTGTTGAGCTGATAGCGCCCGATCCGGAGTCGATAAAGTCATCAGGCTGATTAGTCAGCGCCGGGTTAAAGTCGCGCATCTGGTCGTACATCGGCCCGTCGAGCACGTCGGTATGCGCCCAAAGGAACCGCGACGACAGCGGCGCTTCGAATGCATCGAGGATGCGCTTTTGTTTATTGGTCACGCTGAATTCTTCCCGTACACCGCAGCCGGTACCCTTCAGCGCCTGAATCAGCAGTTTCCCGGCAAAGCTGCCCGGGCCGTTCACTTCGACGCATACCAGCGGGATCTGATACTTCAGCACCAGTTCTTTAATCTGCATCACCTGACCGCCGGTGATTTTGTCGTTGTCGTCGAATTCTGCCAGTTCGCCCGTAAGCCCCTGGCAAACATGCCAGTACAGATGCCCGCGCGCGTCGGTGAAAATCAGGGAGAATGCCGAGGCGTCGGCCTTAACTTTGCCGGTGGCCACATCCCACCAGGCGACAGCGCCAACGATTTGCGTCTGGCCCAGCCACATCGAGCAGGAGCGGTTCGCGTATCGGATTTCGGGCTGAACGTTGTACTCGCGGATACGGTCGGGATCGAGACGAACCTCACCAACCGGTTTACTGTGCAGCTGATACTGGCTGTCCCATTCGTTAATTGTGCGAGTCTCACGACGGCGCTTTGTCATCTCCTCCGGAGTAAACCTTTCTGGCCATTCGCAATCGGCGTAACAGTCTACGGTGGTACCGGGAGCCTCGGCAAACTCGATACCATCATCAGTCAGTCGATAATCAACGCCTTCAACGAGCAGTCGCGCGCCAATGTGAATACCGACGAAAACATATTCCGGCCGGAACGGTAACGAGTAACGGCTCGCGGTGGCCTGTTTTTCCTCGATACGAAATTCTTTACCGAATAGTTTGATGGTCAGACAGTCGGCGCCCATAGATTCAACCTCATCGTAAAGGCTATCGTGGGTATGCGGCGTACCGATAAACAGCTTTCGCCCGCCAGGGACAAGAATGTGTGTTTGTTCACCCAGACGATAACGCAACTTTTCCCGCGCCTCTGGCGTCTGGATGTTGCGGGGTACTTCTACGTCATCGTTCTGGCATTCATCGGCACGGGCCGAGGTAACGTTAGAGAGGATCCCCTTTGCGTACATGCTGCCATTACGCATATCCAGAGAGCCGTTAACCCACCACTGCTCAACGGTTCCCTGTCCATCCGGTAGCATGCCTTTGGTCAGTGGGTGATTGCGTAAAACGTTCTGCGTATCGCGGCTGGTTTTGTACGCGGTGCCATCGGCTTCAGACTGGTGAAGAATGCGATACTGGCGGTTCTGGTAATATCGCCATGCGTTATACACCGCCAGAATGGTGGATTTACCAAAGCCACGAAAACAGCGAAGCACCGCGAGGTTTCCGCGATGCTCCAGCCAGTGGCAGGCTTTATAGTGGCAGTCCGGCACATCCCAGTTCATCCGCTCCGCCCACATCAGGAAAAAGGCGAGGAACGAAATCATTTTTTGCCTTTTTGTTGTAGCCTCTCGATCACTTCCAGCGCTTTACGCTCAGCAGCTGCTACCTGCTGACCTAACAGGAACGCTTCATCGTCCGGATCCTCTCCGCCGGGTTTAGGCGTTCCCCCGCGCGTATGCATGCCAATCAGCGAATGGACTTTTACCAGCAGCGTGAGCGATGCGGCCGCGTTCTTCTTATGCCAGTAGCGGTCGCCGCGTTCCTGTTTAGTGTGCTTTGTGATTTCCTTCCCTGCCCCCGGCCAGTTATCCGGATCGGCTTCTTCCAGAACTACGTCGGTGAGCTTATCGCTAAGAGCAGTAAGGCGAGTTTTGTAATCTGAATGCATAAAAAAGCCCCGTGGTTATCCATAGGGCTATGATGTGATGGATAAAAGGTCGGAATCCTGACTAATTCCAAACTAATTATAAAATTGATCGCTGTATGGTTTTTTGTTAAATGTTTCTTATACCTAACACTCAGCTAAAGGCGTTTATTTTTCATGAAAAAAATTGGTCTAATTTCGATATTAGTAATGATCTCACATCCGGCATTCGCAGCAGATAAGTGTAAACCAAACTTAACTGAGTTTGATGTATGCGAACAGGCTCAGAAAATCGTCACTCAGGTACGCCCCAGGCTGCCCTTAACGTTATCAGAAAACGTAATAATGAAAGATGTTTCTGCTGATGGAAACAAAATAATCGCGCAGGTAAGGCTAGGCGTAACCGAAGAAGAAATGCTGGCTACGGCTTCAGAGACCCATACTTCAATCGACGTTGCTAAATCTCGAATGGCTGAAATAACAAAAAATGGGTTATGCGCGAATAAAAACCCACTGGGTTCATTCATTAGATTAGGTGGGGAGATGCAATATGTTTACACCTACCCATCCGGAACATTCTTCAATGCAGTTACTGTTAGTTCGTGTAACTAGACTATCAACGCATGCCGGGATCGACCTGGTTTATCAGCGGCGCGATCCAGAACAGGTTATTGCCCGGTAACAGCGTTCGCGCGCTATGCAGGACCCGGTCTCCAGCGTCGCCATTCAGGACACCTGCGGTCACGTCGGTAACGGTATCCAGTAGACCGAAGGTCGGACCCAGCGCAGAGCCGATAAAGCCGCGACTGGCGTACCGGGATTGTGTACCTGTGCCGAGTAGTGGACCTAAGCCAAACATCCCACCAGAGGCCTTTTCCGCCATGTTGTTGTATTCCATCAGAGGGCCAAGGATACCGGAACGGTCGATTCCCTCAATCGCCAGTTTCTGAGGCGACCAATCCACTTCTTTACCGTTAGCAGACTGTTTTAAAGCGTACGTGAGCGCACCGAGTGCAATCTGAAAAGCTGTGCCGTAGTAAAACTGCGCGGTACCTTCAGATAAACCACCAATTGTTGCACGGTTATATGATGCAGTCGTAAAAGAGCGAAACTGGAATACCGTACGCCCAATTGGAGAACTGGCCCACAATGGCGTATCCCCTACCCCCGGCGTGATAATGATGTTGTTTGTGTCCTTCATAACAGCCGACTGAAACACGCCTGCGGCATAATCATCATCCCATTTGTCAAAATTACCGATGTGCCAACCATCAAGCACCTCTCCATACTTACGAAACTGTTCGTTTATGCGCGCGGATGTAGACGGACTGATACCAAGCTTCGCAATCCTGGAAGCCGGAGCCGCACCAGACAGAATACTATCTGCAGTCACCATCCCATTAATCGCTTTGTTGATGTCGTTATATTGCCCCATCAGTGTAAGCTTTCCGAACACATCAGTAACGCGATCCAGCCCAGCTTCAGCCGCGTTCGTGCGCGTAGAACTGTCAACCAGATCAGCCATCAACCTCGAGCGCGAGTTAAGCACCGTTTCAACCATAATCCCCATCTTTTTCATTTCGCTTTTGTTAGCAGCGAATGCCGGTGATTTGGAAATTAACGCACCATAACCCTTCATGGTTTTGCTGAACCCGTTGACCATCACACCGCGAGCAACATCGGGAATAGCGGAGACTGTCATGCCACCGAGTTTAGTTACAAAGTTTACGTTGCGCATGGCGCGACCAGCTCGTACAAAGAAGGATGATGGGTCATCAGGCATGCCATACGTACCGACCAAACGATCACGCATAGCAGTGATATCCCGAATGTCATTCTCACGTGCTTTAGCTAATTTGGCCTGCTCCTGTGGGCGGGCTCGCATCAGTTCGTCATATTCATCCTGTATCGCCTTAAGTTGGGACTCAAGGTTGCGGTTTCCAAAAACGCGGGTTAATTCGATATCCGGTGAAGCCTCCCTGATATGCCGCTGCAACACATAGTTCGCGTCACTCTCCAGGTAGTCTCGCATCATATTATCCGGAAGATTTAAAGTGCGCTGACGAGAACTGCCTGGTACCTTGACGGTAAAAACATTCATAAAATCCTGGGGTATTTTTGCACCAACAATTTTATTTATCGTTGCGTCTGCAGCGATCTCTGCATCTTCACGCGACATAGCCGAAGCTCCACGCGACCACCAGTTAACTAAAAGATCACGGAATTTATCGCGTTCCTCAACAATTTTCCCCACTCTATAGACTCGGGGGAAGTAACTGGTCTGACCCAACGCTTTTAGCTCTGCATCAGGTGGTAGTAAACCAAGATCCTGCTGAGCGACTTTTACCCTATCGACCACCTGACGCAATGCACGCGCAGCATCCTGAACGGCGGCATTACCGTGAATGTCACCATTTCGCATGGCATCGCCGACTTCCTCACGAAATCTGGTGTAATTGAGATCTCCGCCATCAGCTTTATATTTGGAATATGCCTGTTTATTAGTGACCACTACCGCCGCCTCCTCCCTTCGCCAGCCGCGTACACGGGTTTCAGCAGCTACAGGAGTCTCGAACCCGCGTTGATTACCGCGCAGCGCAAAGTTATTTTCCGCTAGTTCCAGTGCCGTGATCCGCGCGTTGCGTGACGGCGACGATATAACGCGTGATATAGGCGTCATGTACCCGCCAGCTTTCAAAGCAATATCTGCTGCCTTTCCTCCGTCAATAGTGAGATCGTCAAGAGTTGCCTGTCTTATCCGCATAGCGCCCACGCTTCCGCCATCCGGTAGGCTATCCATGCCACGGTTAATAGCGTTAGCCGTACCTATATTTTCAAGTGCATCGGCCATTTCACGTGTGGCAGCGGACCTGACTCCGGGGGATATCAACGATCCAGCACTTGCAAAAAGACCGCTGAACATTGCACCGGCTGTAATATGCGCTGCACTTTCCCCGAGCGTCCTGGTGTACTGCTGGTTATTAAGCGCGACCTCACTCAGTGCGGTACCCGTGGCGCCAATAGCAATCTGAGAGCCAATACGAGCAGCTAGGCTTCCCTGCGCACCGGGAATAAACATTGATGCGACCGTGACAGGGTCGATAACCCCGGCGGCGATACTGGCCAGAGTTCCTTCAGTGCCTGCCTCAGACAACACCCGGCGGTCTTCGTTTTCATCGTCTATCTGGTTTTTAATCCAGGCGGTTTCCTCTGGGGATTTTGAATCCGCAAAGGCGGATCCCCATTGTTCGTACCCCTTTAGTTCGTTTTTATCAGAATAAGGGTTATACCCGTCCGCCGGTTCGAATTGTTTGGCCGGGCGGAACATTCCAGCCAGCAGGTTATTCTGACGAAAAGCGGCATCCCATACAGACGGTTGCTGCTGCAGCGGTTCCGGGTTAGTTCCTTCTGGTAGCGATACATCAAAACCCGTTGGCGCCTGAAGAGCATTATCCATTACGCTCTGCGGAATATCAGATTGCGGATAGATAGGCATTATTCATTGCTCCATGAGAAGTAGTTTTTAACCCGGTTCATACGCTCATCATGCAAACGCTGATATTGTTCATCGAGTGCACGATGTTTTTCCTTAAAGCCCCGAATATCTTTCCCGCGTGATATTTCCTCTTCGCCTTGCCGTTCCCGCTCCTGCTGCATTTTTTTATACGGTTCCCAGTCTTCCAGCGACGGTTTCCAGCGCAAGGGACGGCCAAATTTATCGTTATAAAGCTGAACTTTCGGAATCCCATTCTCATCTTTAGAGCGAATAACTATTGAGTACATCCCATCCCGTGGGGTCATCACATCCGGGGTTATTTCCAGTTCGCCACCAATTCGCGATTCCGGGATATTTGATGTAATAACAGGCGTTGAACCTGATGTAATTCCTAGTTGGGTCGGGCTGGTTTCAATTTTTTCTTCACGTTCGCCATAAGTGAGACGCTCTTTTTCTTCTTTCCACTGCGCAGCCTGCCAACCAGACGGCCCATAGTTATAGAGCGCTTCAGGCGCATATTTCATAAGCTGGGCGCTGCCATTTACATCGCTAAGACTCCAGGTGCGGGCGATCTGGGTATTAGTCATCTTTTTGGCAATATCAGCATTACCACCCGAATTGCGATAGTTGATGTCATAAAGTGACTGGTAGTCATTACGGAATTTTACAGAATTAGGATTTGGGTCATCCGCGGCGGGGCCGCCAAAGCTGTACCACGGTTTCATGCTGCTGACTGCGGAATCCATTGCGCTATCACGTTCTTTTCTATATTCCTTCGTGCTCTGCGTAGAAGACAATTGCGATTTAAGGGCATCAGTCTGGTTATAGGTAACGTTCTGCGCCTGCTTCACCGCTTCGTCTGACGCCATGCCCGAATCGGTAAGTTGTTTAACAGTCAGGTAAAAGCTTTGCATATCCTTTGGCATATCGCCCACAGAGGCAGGATCTGTATCGTACAGCGCGTTAAATAAGGTCGAGCCCTGCTTTACCACGTCGGGACTGCTGGAACGGGCGATCGCATTAAGTTGCGATGTAACCTGCGACGGGATAATGCCAGTCTGGTTAACCTGCTGCACGATAGCGTCGTGAGTTGTGGCGTCGTTAATGCGGAAGTTAAGCGCCGATGGCGTATTGTCCGCCGCCTTCTGCATGGATTTGTTGCTCGGGTCGAGTTTCTCACCGGAGATCAGCGCGTCGTTAAACCGGGCGGAATCGCGCTGCGCCTGAATATTAGCGTTGCTCTTCTGCACCAGCGCACTAAGTTTTCCATACGCATCGAGTTTCAGTGCGTAATCTGGGTCGTTTGCCTGCGGCTTCACTTTCGCCAGTTCGGCCTGCTGCTCTGCAGGGGTGACGTACTGGATAGCCTGAAAGGTTCTGGCGTTATCGATCGCGATATCCAGCTGCTTGACTGCTGCCTGCCCCTGCTCACCGTACGCAAACAAAATGGTGGAGGCGTTCGGCATAGCATCCGGCACCTCGCCGTTATACAGTTGCGCCATCGTATTATTGAGAATCGGGTCAATCTGCTGGCGCAGCGCCGTACGCTGCTGGCGGATTTGCGATTCGGCGATATTGTCGATTTTGTTTACCGCTACCGGGTCGAGACCTGTTTTATTTTTGTTATAGCGGGACAACCAACCGCGCGTTTCAGCGGGCAGCTGCTTAACGAAATCCGCCATCGAGATTTCGCCTTTGCGCGGGTCGCCCACTTTGGCGATCAATTTATCGACGTTACCCATTCCCCAGTTGTATGCGGCCCCGGCCAACGTTTCAGACTGATATTTTTTACTGAGTTGTCCGGTATAGTCGCGCGCCAGCTGCGCATGCTGCACCGGGTCATCAGGGTTGTATTCCACGCCGCGTTTAGCCGCCAGTTCTTTCCCTGTGTCCGGCATCAACTGAAATTCACCCTGCGCGCCAGCGGGCGATGTAACAAGACTACCATCCGCATTGCGGTGTTTACCGCCAGATTCAACCAGGCCGACGGCGCGCATATCGAGTTCGCCGGTGCTGCTGTTGATCAACGTAAAATCGCCATTCAGCCAGCCAGTGGGATTGGTTACCGCGTAGTTCTGCGCTCGCTGCTCCAGCGCTTTTTGATTCGCTTCTGATACCGCCGCGTCGATGCGCTCTTGGGCCCAACCACGCGCCTGGCCATACATCTCGATCGAGTGTTTACGGGCGCTGCGTATCAGCCCTGCCTGCATTGGGTTATCGTAGGCGCTGGCCTCCTGTTCAACGGAAGTGGTCACCGTCGCATTCAGCTGCTGGCGCTGGGCCTCATCCGTCTGCGCACGCTCGAAACCGCTATAGGTGCTTGTCCGGCGTATCTGCCCCGCTTTCCACTGCGCATCAAAATAGTTTAACTGGTTGGGCGGTACGCGCTTCCGCGCTTCCTCGTAATCGCCAGCGTCGGCCTTATCCATATCGGTGACCACACCGGACGATTTAAAGCCCTGACGCGTGACCGTGGCGCCAGTCTCCGGGTTTTCCCAGCGATCATTAGATTTAGCTTCCAGATCGGTCAAAATAGCCTGTGTGGCTGCCACATCGGCTTTATCCTGCTCATGCTGTACTTGTTCTGCTACCTGTCCTGTGGCGGCCCCAAAACCAGACACCGCATTGCCGATCGTGCCTACGTTGCTAACAGCGACACGCGTCTGCTGTGCCTGCGGTGTCACATTGCCAAAATTACCCGTTGGAATTCTCACGTTTTTTACTCCGCATATAATCCGTATTTGCCAGTTTTAGCCTTTTGCCAGCCGCTGTACGCCGTCCCGCCAGCGCTCAAAAGCGAACTGCCGGCGCTGATATTCCCCGCTGTCGCCGCATTACTGCCGCTGATCCTGTCGGCTTGTGCCTGCGCCTGCAGGCGATTAGAAGAATTCACGCCATTAAGGATTGTCTGGTAGGCGTCCTGCTCCGCATCTCCAGTAATACCTGACGTGACGCGCAGCGCCGTTCCCTCTCCCGTCTCAACGCCTGAAGCAGCCAACGCAGCATTGGCGGCGGAAGCCTGCTGGCGGCCGGCTTTACGAATACGCTCCGCTTCAACTTTCGCCGCTGCCTTTGATGCTTCGGCGTCGGCTTCAGCCTGCGCGGCCTGATAGTTCGCCATTTTCTTTTGCTGCTGGCCGCTGGCCACTGCACCACCTGCAGCGAGAACAGAAGAAGCCACCAGCGCAATTTCAACACCTGTACACATCGTTAAACCTCCATCGAATAAAGCAGCCCGGTACGTTGCAGGCCGAGGCGGGAATAAAGCTGGCCAGTACGTTCGGCATGTACACCCGTGGTGATCCCCATGTTGATCACTGCGGCGCCATGTTCTTTCGACCATTCGATAAACGCGCGGGCCAGCCGTGGGCCAGCACTGCCGCCACGATGCTCCGGAGCGACGAACAGGCCATATTCAAACGCCATCAGCTGGCGGGAAAAAAACTGCTCCGCGATACCGCCGCCGAGCCAGCCAATTACCCGGCCATTCTTTTCAGCTACCAGCACGCAGCCGGCAGCGGAATAAATCAGGCTCTCAGCCAGTTCCGCGCATTTGTCAGCGTCAAAGGGTGAGTTTTCGGAATAGCAGGATTCCAGGTACATCCGGGTTCCCAGTTCAATAAGCGCCGGAATGTCACCGGCGGTTGCGTTGCGGATCATCATTAACCCCCGTTGCTGGAGAACGTAAAAATAATTGCCAGCAGGTGAAACGGCAGCGGCTGGCGTTGCTGAATAATCAAAGTGTCTTCCCCGCGCTCCCAGCCAAGTTTCCCGAAATAATGATCACCGGTGAAAAGCGGTGCGGGCTGGTTAAGGATTTTCGGGCCGAAGGTACGGAACGGGATCACCTGACCGTTGCACTCCGCGCCGGTGGTTTCCATGAAGCGCAGCGTAACTTCGCTGGTACGCTTGCGGGCGTTCTGCGTCGTGCCTTCGGTCGTTGAGATTTCCGGCGTCAGTGTCTGAATGGTGGTTTCATAATGCAGGCCGACTTCGATTTTTTTCGCTTTGCGGCTGAGAGTGATTTGCCCGTCTGTTACCGTTGCCTGTGGCATCACGGAACCATCGGCCACCACATCAACCGTTTTTCCATTGAGATGAGAAAGGCCTGTCCATGTGGTGGCACCTTCTGAACTGGAGCCGGTTACTGCGGAATCGGTATTCAGGGTGCTGTCGAATACTTCAACATAACGAACGGTCTCGCCGTTTACTTCCCGGCGCACCAGCACATAAATCACGTCGTCGCTTTCCGAGGGAATACTCGCCACCGATTCAAAAACGCCATCGGTGATCTGGCGTGACCATGCGACTACATCCTGCGCCCGGTCGATCCCCATGGTGACCAGTACGCCATCGGCGCGGATCAGCCACACGAACGCATCAGGCTGTTGCTGATACGCCATATCGAGGACGCCGCCGGCCGTGATGTGTTCGGCCAACACCGTTAAATCATTGGCGGAATACGAAACGTAGCTGTCGGGGTCATACGCCACGGCATACAGTTTTTTCCCGGCGCGCTGGATAAACATAATTTCGGTACCGACACGAACCGGGCGAATGCTGTTGCAACCGTACGGGCTGGGATTTTTTACCGAAATATTGGTCGGGGTGATCGCCGCGTCGCTGCCGGCTGTGATTGTAAACTCGCCGCCGTACGTCAGCGCGATAAGCGTATTCATCTGCGCCAGATGCACAATCGGGTTTAACTGGTCAGAAGACAGCGTAAAGCTGATCGCGTCGTCGTCGTCCGTTCCCAGCTCAAACGACAGGTAAACGCCGGTTTCGCTCCACCAGATTGTTTGCGGGTACTGTGGGGAACCGGCCAGAACCAGCCGCTGCTGGTACAATGTCACTGCGCCGGGGTAGCCAAATTCCTCCGTCCATACAGTATCCTCACGAGTCCAGGCTCCGGGGGATGCCGCCTGCGTTGCGCTTAAATCGGTGCGGATGGTACCGACTGCGACCTGCGCGCTGGTGATGCTCTTAATCAGCACCAGACCGCTGTTAATGCGAACGTACGAACCAACGTCCTCCGCTACCCATCCATCGCCAGTAAACGCGGGGGAATCGCCATCATCTGCGGGTTCGGCATCACTGAGCGTCAGCGTGATTTCTGAGCCGACGAATTCTTTCACCGATGGCTTACACCATTTCTCCGGTGTATCACGAATTTCGTCGAATGGCTCAACGATAAACGGCGCGGCTTCCAGTACCCAATCAGTTTGTCCCTTACGCTGTAAGCGGTGCGGCGGGACGCTCTGGTGCACTAAAAACATCGTGTCAGCACCCTGCACGTAATTCACCTCAGACAACATATCGACGGTGTACGGGCTGGCGATTTCATACGGGGTATTGTCGTCGTTTACCAGCTGCTGGCCATTCTGGTAAATGCGCAGGTATCCGTCGCCGAATTCGAGCATGTACGCCTGCGAGCGGTTAAAGACGTAGGGGATCAGTCGTGCTGTCCGGTCACCATATTTAGCAGCAGCGGCAAAGCGCGTACCCGGTCGGCGAACGACACCGCCCTGCACCACGCACACCGCGTTTTCGATAATTTTGGCACCGTTGGCATAGCGGGCGATATCAACACGCCCCATCAGCCGCGGGGAAATTTCCCCGGCTGTAAAATTGGTTTTTATCAGGTTCGCACGCATCAGAACCTCGATTCATAAGTGGGATAGCCGTCCAGCGTTTCCGGCGGTTCTTCCTGCCCGTCGATAGATTTGGCCTGGCGAAGAAGATATGCAGCTTCCTGCGTCAGACTGTCGCGCAGACTCGCGGAGCCGGTGACGGCATACGCCAGTTTTGCGGCCATGAACGCTTCGGCCAGATTGACCAGCGACGAATCCCACGTTGATTCATCCTCGTTACGGAACAGGTAGCGCAGATAAATTACGTTCTGGTTGGCCAGCAGGCGGTTTCCTTCAACGCGGTAACCGATATCCTCATACTCACGGCCAACGGACAGGATCCGGATTAAATCGCCCGGTAGCGGAAACTGGTAGCCGAAACCAAATGCGGGCGCGGTGCTGGTCGGTGAGAGCACAACGCGTTTTACCGCGCAGTTCCACGGATGTTTTCGCAGCAGGTCATTGCGTACGGTAGGGTAAATATTGGAGCACAGGCGGGCGTGTTCGGTCGCTTCGTCGAAGCTGTTAATGGGATGGGCGCCGAGCGCCAGCAGTGCGTTAGAACAGATAGAGATACTGGAAGCCATAGCCTTACCTCAGATGAAAAAAGGCCGGGAGGGATCCCCCGGCAAAGGCACCAGCGGCTTTATGCTACAAAATCGATGGCAACGACTTTTTTCTCGTTGGCGCGGCCGGCACCATAGGACGCATCAACGGAAATCTGGATGGTGTTATTTTTGTCGCGGCGCGGGCCGATATCGACGTTATACTCGGCGCCAGTACCGAAATGCACAGCGGATTTACACCAGGCAGCAGCGGTTTTGGTGGTAACGTCCTCGGCGGTTACGGAATCCAGCTTCTCGTATGCCAGCCAGTTAAAGCCCAGCCATTTAGACGACACCGCACCTTCCTGAAGCATTTTTACCGCCATAAAGTCGGCGCTGGTCAGCGTGGTATCGCTAAGGATCTGCGTCAGCATGTCGGCGTTGTACGTCATGTACAGCTCTTCACCGTTCTGCTCGTCACACTCGTTACGGCGGAACATGGCTTTTGCTGCGATCAGCTTGGCTTTGGTCATGCCGGTACCACCAGCAACGATTTTCTGCGAGGCCGGGAGCGTAACGGATGCATACGCGCCGTTGTTCTCGGTCTTGCGCAGTACCGCATCCAGCAACGCGCGATAAATCACATCGTCTTTTTTGCGGTTGGCGGCGGACAGGGTGAGCTGCAAATATGGCCCCTGCGGGTCGGCAATCAGCTTGCGCAGGTCGCGTTTCTCAACCGGCACGAAAACGCCGTAGTCGGCCATCAGCGCATTACGGGTACCGGCTTCCGGAACATCCCAGACGGTATCACCGAAACGCGTGGTGATCTGGGTCATCTCAATGGTGCCCATATCGTTGATGGTGAACGACGCACCGGTGATGCTGCCACGGTCATGGACAGCCGCTTGCAGGCGCGAATCCTTTTGCTGTGCAGCAATTTCGAAAGAATCATGAAACTGCGTAACAAACGCAGCGGTGATCATGTTCTTGTTTGCATCAAATGACATAAAAATCACTCCAGTAAAAAATCGCCTGCGGGGTGTCGGTTTCCCGGCCCAAATCAGCACAATGCGGTTGGCGCTGGCGCATTGCGGGAGAAATCAGGTATCCGGCGTCCCCGCCGGGCTGGTTATGGAGTGATTGTTATCGAGGTGCGCGGTCGGAATCCCGACCAAATAAAAAAGCCCGCGCATTGGCGGACTAAGTTTTATCGATAGCGGTATTACTGTTCGCTTAATTTCTGTTTGAGCAAATACCCCTCCAGCATCCAGATTTTATTCACCGCGTTTTCACGGGCGATCTTGCGACCTATCTCCGCGTCGAAGTTTTCCTGGCTGGCGCATGCGCTTTCGCCTGTTACGGTGAAGCCGTTGCGCAGCACCAGAACACAAATCGTCAGCAGGTTCAGCGCTGGGCTGCAATCGTCCATTGCCGACTTATCAGGCCAGCCCGCCTGAACCGCTTCGCCGACGTTGAGATAATGGCACTCTTTGATAACGCTCTCGATATGATCAGGCGTAACGCGCGGCGCGGTTAAGCCTTTGGCCTTAATTTGCTGCTCGATATCTTTGTCACTCATTGGTCTTTCCTCGAATTAAGCTGTTAGTTTGTCGAATGCGGCATTGACCACTTCGGCCAGTTCTTCCGCTTCGGATTTACCGGGGATCTGGAATTTAATAAGCTCGGCCAACAATTCCGCTTTTGTTCGGAAAATGAATTCCTGTTGCTCCATGGTCAAAGATTGTTTCTTATCGCTCACTGGTCTTTCCTCTGGTTAAGTTGTCGTGACATGTCACGCTACGGTTTGATCGCCGTAACGCTTCTGGTAGTACGCGCGAACCCGGGCGGAAACGTTCTCATGGTCGGCGTGTTTCGGATCCATGTAGGCCGGGGACTTCATCAGGTCACGGATTGATTGCTGCTCTTCGAGATTCACATCGCCGCCCGCCGGCGCATCCTCCTGCATTTCAGCACCGATTTTCGCCAGCATGCGGATCACCATCGGGTTATTTCCGATTTCGTCCATACGCCCTTTGTCGCTGTCATCCGCCAGAGAGTTAAACGCCCGGAAAGCCAGACCGATGTTTTTATTAAACTCGGCGTCAGTTTTCCACGTCTCGCGCAGCTGCGTGGCGGCGGCTTCCGAATCCAGCGCCGCAGCACCGTTAACCAGTTCGGGGGCCAGCTGTGCATATTCGCCCAGGATGAAACCCATCTGATCGTTGGTGATGCCTTTGGCATGAGCCGATTTCATGAAGGATTGCATGCGCGGGTCGGCTTTGAATTCGTCCCACTTAAAACCCTCGACCTCTACCTTTGGCGCATACTCATCAGCAGTTTTCGGCGGCGTGTCCCCGCTGCCCATGCGCTTTTCAAGGTGCGAGTAAGCATCCGCCAGTTTGCGGGCTGAGCCTTCAACGTTGAGTTTTCCGTCATCGCCCATAACGCGGTATTTTTCAGGTAGCCAGTCATCCGCGCTTTGTTCGCCTGCGCCGGTGCTGAGTAGCGAAGTACCAGCAGGAGTACCGCCGCCCGGATTTTGAGTACCATCGCCATTACCAGCATCATCCCCTCCTGCGTTACCTGCTGGCGCTTCTGCGCCTGTTTCGGTGTTCATGAATAAGTGTTTAAACTTCCACATCGTCGTTTACTCCGTCTGCTTTGTTGATTTGCATCAGAATGAAATCGAGCACGGAACGCTGTCCGGCCCGGTAACAGGTTTCGCGGTCGCCTTCGGTACCGCCTTTGACATACGCCTCACGCCCGAAGCGGCGCGTTAATTCGTCCAGCACCTGCGGCCCGCCGGGCATCTCCTCGAAAATGCGCCGGTAGTCTTCAGGGGTTACGTCTTTTTTGATCATTGGTTGCCCGCCAGTCGTTGTCCCATAATTGCGCCTGCTGTCTGCCCTGCTGCGCCGGCGGCTTCCGTCCCGGCCTGCATCAGCATCTGCTGCTGCGCCTGCTGCTGTTGCATCTGCTGGCGCTGCTGTCGAAGTTGTTCGACCTCATCAGCGGAACGCATAACTTTTGCAGGAACGCCAAGAGCCTCGCCGACAACCTTGCTCGCCTCGTCGCTGTCCATGTTGTCCAGTACATCCGGGTACGCCTGCGCCAGCTGCATGATGTTCTGACCGTAGCGCTCGATGGCGGTCACATCTTCCAGCTTCTGCGCGCGAGCCAGTGGGGAGATATAACGCACGTTGAAATTGGCGCTCTGTAGGCTCTCAGGGGCGGGAGGGAATACCCCTGCGCGGAATGCAATTCCGAAGCAGCGCTCCACCAGCGGTTGCAGGTATTCAGCCTGGAATCGGCCATAGACCGGGCCAAGCAACTGGCGGATCAGCGCGACACGCACATGCACTTCGGTAGCGGTCATCGCCGGGCCGTCCTGCGGTTGCAGCTGGTCGGCCATCATGATTTTGCGGATGGAAGCCTGCAGGCGTTCTTCGGCGGTAAACGCCACGTTGAAATCTGCGCCGGTGAGCAACGGTTTCATGCTTTCGGTGCTGTTCGCAACGATGATGCGGCGCGGGCCGACTTTGACCGTGCGCGGGTTGAGTACGCCGTCATCTTCAGCAATCCACATGCCGGAGATAGCCAGATCCTGCGCGGCCTTCTCCATGCGTTTGGTTTCGTTCAGTTCCTTGCAGTCCGGCAGCGCGTCGTATACCGGGCCGATACCGTAGGAGCCGCCGGGGATTTTCATCCAGCGCGGGACGCATACAGGGAATTCGTGATAGCCGGATTCGCGCACGATACGCTTGCCGCTCACTTCCACGTTGAACGATGCAAAGCGCATGTTGCGCGCCAGCTTCGCATTTACGGCGTAGGTATCGCGCGGGAAAATGCAGTGCAGGAAATCAAATTTATCGTCGGGTTTGTTTTTTGCAGCATCGCGGATTTTTTCGCTTACCTTGTCCGCGCCAAATTCTTTCACGGCCTGTTCAGCGCTGAGCTGATAGCAGCGATAAATCGTGTCAACGATGCCGTCGCGACGTGTGGAGGTGACAAAGCATTGCGCCAGCGGCCACTGCTGGAAGGTAAACCCGCCCTCTTCTTTGTCCTCATCGACGTACAGCGCGAACCAGCCAGCACAGACCACATCGAGATTGGCCTCGTACCCTTCCGCGTCAAAGTTAGCGGCATGGATATTTTCCCATACCAGCGTTGCACAGGTGGACAACCACGCCTTAGCGTCATCAGGCAGTAGTTCGCTGTCGAGGTTCAGCCATTGAGCATTCGCCGGGGTCATCCCTGACATAAGCGCGGACGCCAGCATACGGGCGCTGTCGGTGGCTGTGCCGTCCAGCAGCTTCGCAACCTTGTGCTTTGCGCTCTGTGCATCCAGCACCTCAGACGAAAACCCGGCCCCGCGCAGCGGATAGGTGTAGTCGTAGCATTCCCGCCAGACGCTTTCATGCACCTGGCGATTTGCTTTCAGCGTGTCAGCGCGCCTGATTAACCGGCTGGCGAGTTGATCCATGAATTAAGCCCCTAACGTATTTTTTGCGGCCTGTGCGCCAGTGGACAGCAGGGAAGAACCTGTATCCGTTGCGCCTTCTGCGCCGCTGGCCAGCAGGGATGATCCCTGTTTGCGCTTTTTGCGCGCTGCTGCGTCAGCGTTCGCAGCTTTGGCCGCTGCGTCTGCTGCTGCGTCGGCTTCGGCCTGCGGGTCTGACTGAACAACTTTTGGTGCGCTACCACACATAAAATTCTCCTTAGCCCGGAACGTGCCAGCCGTGTTCGGTTAATACCGGCGCACTGCGTACGGGTTGCTTTTTGCCTTCCTCGTTTGTCACCTGCTCCGCTGTGCCGCCGGTGCTTACCTCAGTGGCCTTGCGTACCAGATTGAGGAAGTCGAGGTTATTGGTCAGCGGGTGATCGAGGCTGTCAGTGAAGGCGTACTCTTCGAAGCGGGCAATAATTGCCGCCCCCTGCTCGTTGAGAGTCGCAAGAATAGCGTTGCGGGCTGCCAGCAATAGCGCCTCTTTGCTTGGCTGCGGTTCATCGATGGTGACCACCAACTTGTCTGCAACCATCTGAACGCTGCCCTTATCTTGTGCGCCGTTTTGTTCAGCAGTAATTAACTGCCCCTCTGTAACGAGCGTTTTTTCTTCCGGCGCCGCTTTTTCCTGCCCCGGCGTCTCAACGATTTTTTTCGGTCGAGCCATTTTTTTCACTCCTGAATTAGTGAATCGTCATTGTGTGTTGCCCTTCTGGTCAGTTTCCCGACCAAAAACAGGACGGCGGAACGTCCACCACTGGCGGTAAAGCACAGTAGGGAGTTTTTTACGGTCTGAGCTGGTAGCCAGACACCAGAGAGCAATCAGCGCTTCACCATGACCGTGGCGAGGCTCTGATCCAGATTTCCAGCCGAGGACGGCGGATTTTGAAACGCCAAGTTCATCGGCGATTTGCTGAGTGGTGAGATTTTTTCGGGTCAGGTCGGTAATGACTCTGAACCAGTCTGTACGGAAGGTGGCGACCAGCGGCATAAATCAGCCCCCTAAACGCGCGCGTGCGCGAGCATAGAGAAGGGCAAAATCGCCGCCCGCCAGAATGGAAAAGGAGCCTGAACAGAATTTCATGCTTTCCAGACGCGTTGGCCAACCGCATTTTTTAGCGTTATCTGCTGTCCTTAGAGACGGAATTAAATTCTGCATAAGCGTAATTCCTTTACCTCGTTAGTGACCTGTTCGAGCAATTCAGTCTCCGTTCCGTAGTTTTCTTCCCATGTTTTTTGCCCTGCGTGGATAGCTACGCCGTGTCCGCCGGTTCTGTGGTGTGGCGGGCAAAGCGGGAGAGTTTCTTTGTGGTTGGCGCGCTGGGCTATGCCCTGCCCTTTGCGGATATGGTGAACCTCTGCAGGTGTAGCGCCGTAGCCAAGATTTCTGCATACGACGCAACCCAGTGATGCAACGTCTTCCAGCCAGCGTTTATCGTCTTTGGTCATGGCGATATTTCTCAGGCGGCATAGCTGAATAATTGCGAGGCTGCGTTTTCCGCTGCCTGTTGCGTAGGGAAGGTGCGGAATAAAATAAAATTCCAGAGGACGTCTAATACGGATTTGTACAGCTGGGAAAATTCTACATCGTCCATTCTTGCGAACGATATGGATTTGGGTTCCTTGCGGGTGGTGCCATCAGGCATCTGGTATTCGGTATAAAAACCGGCTTCGATAGTTACCCAGGAACGGAAAGCTTCAAACGATTTAACCGCGCTGATATTGCCGGCGCGTTTTTCTGCCTCATCGCGCAGATACTGATCCGCCAGTTCCTGCAATGTGTCGCCATGCCCGGCATAGTGGGCCACCAGCTGCACGTAACCCCGAACCAGTTTTTTATCGGCTGGCGATATTGCACCGCCGGAAGGTTGCCAGTAATCAAATCCCAGATTCAGGAGGGCAAAAAATTTACGGTGAAACGCCGGGTTTCTTGCCTGCTTAAAATCCGCATACAAAATACCGCCCATGCGGACTTTTTTTTCTAAGAATTCGCGGGCGTCAGGCGTTGCCGGAATTAATACACCGCCGGGTGCTTTTACAAAAGAATACTGCGCCATTGGGTTCCCCTTTAGCGCAGCAATTGTTCAGAATTACATGGTGTTGGGTGTTCAGGCCAACGGGGTAATTATAGCATATTGCCGTCTGGTTTGATAATGGTATAACCAGTCAATTTAGCTAATTCAAACAACGCGTTAAGTGTCGCCACGTGCTCATCAGAATGGACAATTCTGGTCTTCTTAATTTTGCCATTTTCGCACGTTATCAGTACATCACCATCGTAGGGGAGAAGGTCTCCTGCGTCTTTCTTATCAACCACTACCTCTCCCTCAACAACAATACTGTATAAAATTACAGTATATATACTACCAACTGACAGTGAGCGCAAATCTTTAAGAGCACGAATCGTTAAAAATCAACAATAAATCTTAAAATATCCGATTGAATTCAAAAGAAAACCGCCATTTCTGACGGTTCTGTTTTAACTGGTATGGTTGTTCGCTATGCTGACAGTTTAGTTTCGTGCCACCCTCGCGTTACCCAGCATTGCGAATCACCAGCACACGGGCAGGAGGTGATCGGCAGCGACTCACCGCATTTTCTACACAGACGTTTGCTGATCGATTTGATGTGCCCACTAAGCCGCGCATCATCCTGACGGATCAGCATGGCTATGTACTCGGCCAGTTCGTACGGTTCACGGCCCGGGCGCCGGGCGGTGCAGTTACGCGCCAGCATATCCAGTTCCTGCGCATCGAGAACCAGCTCAATTTTCCGGTTGCCGGCGGCAGACTGCCGCGCTCGCTGCGCGGCTTTACGTTCTGCGGATGATTTAGCCATTATGCGGCCTCCCGTGCCTGGCACATTTCTGGCAGATTTGCCCTTACCAGTGCTTCCGCGAACGGCGGCGGAACAGCGTTGCCACATCGCGCGACCTGCTTATCCTTCGCATACTTCACGCCGCGGTAATCCTGGTCAATGATGTACCACTCAGGGAAGCCCTGCGCCCGGTAAAGCTCGTGCGGCTGCAGCATGCGCATGCCAATATCAACGATGCGATAAGTTACCCCGGCGATTTCCACTAGCCCGGTGCTATCGGCTCCGCAATACTCTTTCAGGAATGCTAACACCTGTTGCGCGCGCTGCTCGTCGTAATGCTCAACAGCGAGAGTGGTATCAACTTCCCCGACGTGCTGACCACCAGCGGTAATAGTCGGCATCGGCGCATCAGTTCGCTGTCCGTCACGGCAAGTACCGCGCAGCTTAACCAGGTGGGAGGCGACAACGGCGTGGTGATTGCCAGTCGTAACCGTATGCGCAGGTGATTCAACGGATCCGCCTGGATGCCCGGTATTGTTCACCATGAGATGCGCCGCAACTACCGCATGATGATCAACCGTAGTCACTGAGTGTGCTGGCTCGTCCAACCCTACTCCTGGGCCCGAATAGTTCCCGCCGTAGTGTTTCGCCAGAAATGCGCCAACGACCGCATGTTTACCGCCACCAGCAACTACAGTACCCAGCGGTTTATTAAGCCCAGGCACACGCGGAGCCTGCCCGGGCCTTTCGCTATATCCGGTTTGAATCAACGTTGGCACCACCAGCTGCGATTTACCGCCACCGCCCGCGGTGATCGTCGCGCTGGGCTCGTCCGCCCGGTGGCCAATGCTGCCACCAAACTGGCGCGCAATGATTGGTGTCAGTAACAAATGTTCATTTTTGCTTGTAACTGTTGTAAGAGGTTTTTTTGCGTCATAAGACATACGGTCACCGCCGAATCCCGTCTGCCCAATCCTCGCAATGTATGGTGTGACCATACAGGCGCGGGACTCTTTCAGGATGGTATGTGCTGGTTTATCCAGTGGCCGTGGCTTCGCCTGATACTCGCTGCCGCCATTTCCGGCCAGGAACGGTGCCAGCTCAGCTTCAACGATACCGAGGGCGTGACCATTCCCGCCCGGGCGTTTTGACGTACCAGCAGTCACTGTTGGTACCGGCTCGGTGACTGGCTGCCCGGTTGCACCGGTGCGGAATTTTGTCAGATGCGGTACCGCCAGCCCAAATCCGTGGGTTTTGGTAATCGTCTGCAGCGGATCCCCCAGCGCCTGTCCCCGGAAACAGTCGTATTTCCCACGGGTGGTTGTGTGGTTGCATTTCACAATGAACGGATCTGCACTGTCGATAACGAACCGTTGGATGCCGCGGGCAATACGTTTGAGCGTGTTCACCGCCAGCGGCTTTCTCCGGTCAAATATCGATGGCGCGGGAATGGACCAGTCGATACATTCCGCAGCTGTACGCCACGGTGCCAGTTTGCCAGCCAGCACCGATGGTGATTTCGGATCGCCATGAGTGGCTTCCGGCCATACTATCGGCTTACCGTCGCGGCGCATGACCATGAAGAATCGTTTTCTAATCGTCGGTGCGCCGTAGTCGCAAGCGCGCAGTTCTCGATACTCAACGACGTATCCCAGCCCTTTTACCAGCCGTGCGGCATCTTCGCTATCAAGCGAAATGTTCAGAAATTCGCAGCATTCTGCCAGCGCCGGATGGTTCGCCGGGATACCGGTTGTCAGCATGCCTACAAATGCCCGGAATGTTTCACCGACGCGGTCTGGATCTGGTCGCATTTCAGCCGCAAGCAGCGGCCCCCATGTTTTAAACTCTTCGACGTTTTCCAGCATCATTACCCGAGGGTCAACATCCAGCCCCCAGCGAAGTGTTACCCACGCCAGCCCACGAATCGCTTTTTCAACGGGTTTTGCACCCTTAGCTTTTGAGAAGTGGCGGCAATCAGGACTAAACCATGCCAGCCCAACCCGGCGGCCGGCGGTCGCAACTTTCGGGCGAACTGAATAAACCGACTCGCAGTAATGCAGCGTGTCGGGGTGATTAGTAGTGTGCATCGCGACAGCGTTCGGGTCATGGTTAATCGCAATATCCACACTGCGCCCTATCGCCAATTCGATGCCCGTTGAGGCTCCGCCGCCACCAGCAAAGTTATCAACGATGATTTCGCTCTCTCTCACGCGTATTTCTCCATGGCACTGGCCAGCGAACGAGCCGCGGCGATAATTGACGGTACCGGCATTTTTTCCAGCCACATCCGGTTGATATGGTGCTGCAGGCGGCGCTGGTGGTGCGCCGGGAGATCCCCGGCGTTTTCTATCTGAGAAAAAACCATGCTAACTTCAACGGGCCATACGGTTTCAGAGACATCAGGCAATAGCAATTTCTCCAGTTCCAATAATCGACGGTATGCGCTTTCAAGTAGAGCGTCTTTCAAATCGAGAATGGTTTGGTCGGCCATCTATGCTACCTCCCCGATATATTCTGCAATGGCCGGCAACAGCGCCACCGCTGGCGATTCACACTGGTTTCCCCAGACGTCGAAACCATGCGACGACTGGCGGGCGAATAACTCAATACGCGGTACATCCCCCAGCAGCTGCACCAGCTTTTCGCGCACGATATCCGGTTTGCGCGAATGCTCCAGACGCGGGGCCGTGAATGACTGAACGATCCCGGCATCCAGCCGGGCGGGTAATTTCCCCTGCACAGCGAAAAGGCAATCCTCACTGTTCGCCCTGGTCATATGGCCCATTCCAATGGCCAGTTTGTCGGTCTGCCGGCTGTAGCATTTGTTCCACGTAAAGCCTTTCATGGTCATCAGGCGGAACCCCCACGCCTCGACTACTCGTAACGCCTCCAGCGGCTGAGTCGGTACCCACCACATAGCCAGCAGGCAGTTTTCAGCGGCCAGTTCCCAGACCGGAAGACGGCAGATATCGAGCACAGTCATGGTCTGGTATTTATGCCCGGCGCCACGCTCGCCATCTTTGGCTTTATCGCGGTACGTCCAGGGCGGATCCGCATAAATCAAAGTGTATTTTTTGCTCATTGATTCCCCCAGACGTTAACCATGCAGATACCGAAGGCTGACAGCGCCGCAACCATGATAAACAGCACAACAAAGTTCAATGTCAGGGCGAAAACTCGCAGCGTACGCCCGCTGTAATTTTCAAAATCCTGTTTAAAAAGCTTTTTCATGTCCGTTTCTCCCGCCAAAAATTTAATCTCGCTTTGAAAAACTCCCGGTAGCTTTCCGGCGTCGCTGCAATCTGCTCAACGATGGCCTGTCGAGTAACTTTCTTCTCGAACAGCTGGCGTATGAGTGCCGAGGCGCGCATGTCGTAGTGCTCTTTGATCTGGCACTCCTGCGGCCATTTGGCGCGATTGAGCGGTAAGCCGGGCGGCAAGTAATCTGATTGCCCGGCCATGCCTTATGCCCTCTTGTTCTTCGCTGACTCGATGTAATAACGGGGATCGACGCTGTTAAGCGTGAAGTGAACCACCGGCATATCGTCGTGACGGGTGATACCCACATAATTCGACATGAACATGCCGAACACGCGATCATGAAGTTCTTTAATCGTCACCTGGCAGTCCGGGTAATGCTTCTGGATTAATGCCAGGATGCCCTGGTAAGAAAGCGTTTTGCCCTTCATCACCGATACCAGCTGCTGCGCGGTGATGCTCCCTGCGTCCTGCTGTTCGTCGCTGGCCCGCAATGGGCGGATACTCTCCAGCACCAGACGGTGACGGCCAATACTACCGACGCGCTGGCCCGTTTTTTTATCGAAATGCTCGTTGGAGCCAGCAGACCAGACGGTAGCGCCTTCACTCAGGCGAACGCTTTTTTCACCTCTGGAATAAATCACGGTGCCGATGTGGGTTTTACGCCTGCGGCCTGACACCGTAGGGGCGGCGATTTCTCGCTTAATTGGTTTTTGTGGTGTGATGCCATCAACAGGAACCGGACGCGGCGCCGCGATGAACTGCGAACGGCAGCGAGCGCGCGCGCCGGCGTTCATGCGCCAGATAATAACGGGTAGCCAGTTGCAGCCATCGTCCGGTTTAACTGGTTTTGGATAGTTTAAATTTGTGGTCATTGGTCTTTCCTCGGTTATGTCGCGCTGGTCAGGCGCGGTTAAAATGCATCGGTGTTGTATTTCTCTGAGTATTTACGCTGCTGTTTGCGTGGTTTTGCTGCCTCCAGTTGAATGCGGGTTTTCTCTTTGCCGACATGCTGATCCATTGACAGAAAGTGTCCGTTTTTAAATTCCTGATAAATAATTGCGCCTGCGGCACTGAAGCGGCTTTTACCCAGGATAATTTCAGCGACGCCAGCCGCCGGGCTTTCCGGGTTGTAAACCTCATCGCGATACAGAAACATGATGCTGTCGGCGTCCTGCTCAATAGAACCGGAATCGCGCAGATCTGACATGACCGGGCGGCGCTGGGCCGCCGGGCGGGAATCCACAGCGCGGGAAAGCTGGCTAAGCGCGAACGTCGGCGTATGCAGGCGCATAGCCATAGTTTTTAAGTTTCGGGATATGTGGGCGATCGCGAGGTCGTTACGCTCTGCCTTCGGTTTTTTAATCAGGCCAAGGTAATCGACAACGATCATCGCCAGATGCGGATACCGGCGCTTATGCGTTTCGGCAACGGCGCGGATTTGCTCAATCGTCAGATCGGTAGCGTCAACGATCCAGATATCGCGCCCGTTCATGGTCTCCATGGCCGCGGTAAAGCGCGCCCAGTCCTCGTCCTGCATATCGAGGGGATTACGCAGGCGTGACACTGACATGTTGCCAGAACCCGCCAGAGAGCGTTCTACGATTTGCGCAGCGGCCATTTCCATGCTGAATATCAACGCACCACCGCCGGCAGCGGTAACACCATCGACAATCTTCAGAGCAAATTCTGTTTTTCCCATGCCCGGACGCCCGGCGACGACAATCAAATCCTGCAGGTTGATTCCGCCGGTTGCATCATCCAGTTCCTCGATCCCGGTTTTCAGGTTGCGGGTACCCTCTTCACCATCCATGCGCTTCTGCATGGTTTCCATGTACACCGGCAGTAATTCACTCATGTGTACCGGCTGCACGTCGCCAGTGTCGCCGGTCATGTCCAGCAGCTGCGCCACGGCAGTTTCGACAACCTGATCGCGCTGCTCCTGGTTTATTGCATCACGAATACCATCCGCACCATCCTGCAGTAATTGCGCGATGGTTCTGCTTCGCCAGGCCTTAACCATTTTTTTGGCGTAGCCTTTGAGATTGACGATCGATGTCGGAAATTTGCAAATATCGGCGAGATTAGCCAGCGTCCCCTGTCCGCCAATGGCTTCGCTAATGTACATCATGTCAATTAAGCCGCCGCTCAAGGCCTGCGCTTTGATCACACCGTAAATCTGCCTGTAGTATGCGACGCTGAAAGCCTCGCTCGGAGTGCTGGCAATCACATCAAAGGCGTCCGGCGTGGCGCCGCCGTTCATCAGGCAGCCAAGAACCAGACATTCCAGTTCCTGAGTGGAATACATCATCTGCATCATAAAGCGCCCTCCCTGGTCTTACGCAATGTCTCTGGTTTCATCAGATAGTCAAAGCTGGCGCGCCATCCGCCATTTTCACCAAAGTAAAAATCGGAGGCGTCAGCGCGGAATTTTTCGAAATAACCCAGAAATGCGCCCGTGGTTTTGTTTTTCATGTGGTCGGCAAGTCGGGTGATCATCCGGCGGCGGTCGGTGTCCAGTTCAGCAGCAGGCAGAACGTCAGCAAAAATTTCGTTGTAGCCGTTCATAACGGCTTCCGGATCAATATCGGTTTCGGTCACCGCCCATGCTTCAGCGTCAGCGAGATAACCATCAAAGCGGTTTACCCGGCAGATGTTCGCTGGCTTCGGCAGGCTATCGCCACGGCGGCGCCATGTGGCCAGCACCCAGCGGATAACTAACTGCAATTCGTCCAGCGTGTACCCTTCCCGGGTGGTAGTCGGCGTCAGCATCAGCACAAACGGTTTCAGGTCACGGCAGCGGGTACCGGTTTGCTCGTTGTAAAATTCCAGCGCTTTTTGTGCATCAGAAAGAATTAACTCAACGCCTCCCCCCTCTAAGGGGTTAGGGGTATATATATTCTCTGTAGTATTCTCTGTAAGAAAGTTTGCTGGTTTTCCCCTGACTTGTTTGGTGGTTTTCCGCATTCCAGTATGTGGTTTTTCCGCATTCTTGTTTGCAGCTACAAGCACCTGATATAAAACGTTATTATCTACTTTGTAGAAAAGTCGAGCAGGAACGCCTTTTCTTTTTTCCAGCAGTACACCAATTGAGCGGAGTTTCTTACGCGCCCCCTCCTGCTCATAGCGGGAAAGGCCGGTTTCTTCTTCCCATTCTTCCTGAGTTTTATACACCCATCCGTCATCGTCGGACCGGTTAGTCCAGTAGGTCATTTGTGACAGAAACAGCGCAGCCGTCACACCAATATCCAGACGAATAAAACTGCGCTGGAAGGCGATCGGCCTGTCGAGTAATGGCAAAATATTCATACTCAGATCCCCAGCGAGTCAGCCAGCTGACGGCAGGCGATTTCGTATTCTTTCTGGGTGAGTCCCGCTTCCTGCAGATCTGCCTTGCGCAGTTCGTAGCGTTCCCAGATTGTCAGCGCAGTAGCGCGACGCTCTTCGAAAATCGATTCGATATCTTCCATCGGGACTTGTACCCCGTTCCGGCGAAACCCATTCCGCCAGGTGATGCGGTCTTGTGTTCTCATTGGTCTTTCCTCGGTACAGGTTAAACGCTGGTCAGGCGTTGTGTTTCTCGCATAGCTTGTAATGCTCTGGCGACTTGTTGCGGCCCGTCTCTGGCGTCGAGTAACAACGCGATAATTGCAGCGGCAAACTCACGAATGGCCACACAAATTAAATACTGGGTGGACATACCCAAGCGCGCGTAACGTTCTGCCGGCATCGCCGCTTCCATCGCTTTGACCAGCGCCAGAGTTTTGGCTCTCGCGGCTTTGGTCTCGCCTCGCAACCAACGAAAAATTTGTTGTCGGTTATTGTTGATTGCCCGCCAGTCGGCGTTTCCATCTGTATCTTCGATCTGGTGCAGCTTCAGCGAACCGGTATTACCACCAAGACGAAACCACATGCGGCTTATCTCGATAGCAACCAGCTCCTGCCCGCTTTCCGCTGCCCAGTTAAAGATTTCTCGTTTAAGTTCTTCGAGGTATTCCACTTCGAGCGTCTCCTGTCGCTGAAAATTGATTAAGCGTAATCAGATTTCGATAACGCAGATTGTTAAGCTGCATTCTGTTCCGGAAGTCCGTCAGTTGGTTTTCGGTAAATATTGGGGAGTAGATCATGCGGTGTTACTTGATAGCCAGTTGCAGCGGCCCATTTCAATGCAGTTGCAGCACCAAGTAGGCATTTTCCTGATGCAACGCGACTGACATAGCCCTGCGTCTCGCCAACCACTTGAGCGAAATCCTGCTGGCGAACGCCAGAGGTCTTTAGATAGGTTTTAAGATCCATTTGTCCTCCTAGAATGTATGTGACACATGAATATTAGTATCACGAATATAGAAGTGTCAATAGTTACACGATTGGGAGGAAATTAATTTTACGAATAATATGGGCGCCATGAGAAAGAAAACGCTTGATGCAGCTGAAGCTGATGCAGCCCAAAGGCTGCGTGACATATGGAACGAGAAAAAAGTAACTTTACGTCTCACTCAGGAAAAGGCGGCAGACGCTCTCGGCTTTAGCACGCAGGCTACTGTTAGTCAGTATTTGAATGGCAGCATTCCACTAAACACAGATGCGACATTAAAATTTTCAGCTCTTCTGGGCGTAAAACCTGAGGACATTAGGCCAGACCTCGCTGAACTAATGAATTATGTCAGGAAATCAGGATCCCACGTTCAAGATTATTCAGCTGCTGGCTGGCGACTTCTGAAACCAGAAGAGGCAGAATTAGTAGAACTGTACGAAAGACTTCCTCTGAGCGAAAAAGAAAGGCATCTATCTGAATTAAAAGATAAAGTCAGTGGATTCGACCGCCTTTTTGAAGAACTTCTAGCCACAAGAAAACAATAAATCCCCCTCCAAAGTAATCCCGCATCGTCGGGATTTTTTTTATCCTTTTTTATCAATGGCATACAAAAAATATTCGCATTACGATTATTTTTATCTTGACCGTAAATATACGCATAACTAATATCTACCACATCAACGACGCACTAACCACGCGGCAGTTGTTCAGAAACAGTTCTGACAGTCCGGAAAGACGGGCACGAATTCTTCGGGTCGCCGACAGTACGATGACATGCGGGAAAGACCGCAACGAACATCCATTGCTGTGTGTAGTCTTTGCCCGGCCCCCACGGCGGGCACTTTTTAAACGCAGTTACGAGGAAAGACCAATGGGGTTGACCACCCTGACAGCCGGGAAAGACCGGCAATCTTCAGGCGTAAAAAAGCCCACCGAAGTGGGCTAATTTACCCGGGACAGTGACCAAACCACCCGGAATGCTACAGGGGACCAACCCTGTAGCGAGGAAAGACCAACGACAGAGTCGCCGATCGGCTCTGAGTATATATCATCAAGGAGTCGCTATGGAAGCGCTTACCATCCCCGTAACTATTTACGTTATGGCCACAACCAACCCATATCTACCAACGTCTTATCACTCCTTCACCTGTGACATGTCACAGCAATACCCTGATCTGTATGTCCTCGTTACTACCAAAACGGTAGAGGTTCCCATTCCGGCTTTAGAGCCAATCGACATTATTGGTATGCAGGTTAATGCCCTTCGCGCGAAGAAAGAGAAAATCTCTGCCGAAGCGAAGAAGGAGCTGGGTGTTATTGAAGACCAGATTCAGCAGCTGCTGTGCATCGATCACTCTCCGATTGAAGAAAGCGACGTACCGTTTTAATTAACCGGCGCGTGACCTGCGCCAGAAACCAAGAGGAAAGACCAATGACCATCTACAACGGCTTATTTGAGCCAAAGAAATCGGCGATTAAAGACTGCGGCGCCGTGCAGCTGGCGATCGCCATCGATGCGCCAAACAAAAAAGTGGCCGAAAGCATCATGACCGGCAAACTCTGGGAATCATACCCGGCCAATGGTGACAACTATTTCAAACCAAAACTGTGGGAACACGTTGAAGACCAGCCGCTGCCGACCGTTGGCCAGTTCGATGAGTCATTCGCCCAGCAGCATACTTTTGATGGTGAAAAATGGGTTTCTACTGCGCAGGATAGTGCTTCCGGAAGTGGTGCTGGTTTACCTGCCGACGATGAAGTGATCGACCTGATGACCGTTTCCGCAGAGGAACGCTTTGCTGCTGTCCTGCTTTTTAGCACCGCTGCGATTGATGGCCATCTTTATTCTCAGGTTGTGGATTATCTGGATAACCTGAAAAACCACGATGGGGAATTTGAAGAGGAAGATCGCTTTAACTTTAATGTGCTGTGCGCCCTGCAAAATAACTTCCCGGTTCAAAGCATGCATGTGGAAGGTCTGAATAACCTTGTCCAGGGGATTTTCTCCCACTTTGAAAACCAGACGCCAGGCAAAGCGGCTATCTCTCAGTTCGTTAAACGCTGGCTTGAGAATCCGGGCAAGCGCGACGAACTGGCCCCCGGCGTATACAAAAATACCGCTCTCAGTACCAGCACCGATGAGAATAAAACTCCAGTGGTTATTTCTAAGCGGGGTTATAAACACACATATGCAACGCTGGATCAGGAGATCGCTACCGCCCTTCTCCCGCTGGCGCCTGATGCGCCGGTACTATCCGGAAACCTTCTGGACGCTAAGAAGATGATTTCCGATGACCGGGAAGATTTTAAACGCTGGTCAGCATCGCTGCACACCACGCCGCAGATACTCAAATACGACCGCGCCAGCATCTTCGGTGTGGTGCAGAACGTACCGGCGAAAGATACCTACCATTTTCCTGACAGCCTGCGGCGCCACATCGATTCATGGCTGGAGGCGAACGGCCGCTTTGAAGAAACCGAGACAGGATCCGTTAAAAAACCAGAGGCGACGCAAAATACCGCCTCAAACGTGGGCGAAAAAGAGGAAGTGCCGCCGTCGGTTGTAACCGATACCCAGGCCAAACAGGCGCGTGAGACGCTCAACGATATGGGCTATGGCGTATATGCCTCTGGTGAAAGTGCAGAGCCAGAAGAGAAGTTGAGTGAGAAAGTAAAAACTATCGTTCAGGACGTTGATCAGCTTGTTGAACGAATTAACCGAGAAGAGAACCTGCCGAAAGCTGCCGAAGTTGTCCAGAGCATTAACGAAATGCAGGCAACCGAACGGGACAACCTCGAATTGTGGAAAAGCGTATTCAAGACAGATGAGCGCTTTACTACGGCCTTCTCAGTAAACGGTGGCGGTACATCCATTAATGGCACCTACATGACTATGATGGCCACACGAGAGTTTGGGCCAAAAGGTCAGGGCTGGGGCGTTGATATTCTGGAAGAACGTTTTGATACAGGCGCGCCAATTACCCGCACTATCAAGGGTGCAGATGGCAATAACACGTGGGAACTGATCCCTGATGGTATGGGTGGCATCCTCATGGAGAAGCACCACGTTATTAAAATCAGGCTTTGGTATCTGAAGAACGATGTACGCGGCGAAGAATTTGCATTCGGCTGCACACCATACATTTACGGCAGTAAATACGGCCCGATTTGCGATGGTGAGGCGACAAAAAAATCACTCACTGATGCTACTAAAAAAGCACTATCCGGCCTCGGCTTTAGCGGCGATATCTTTATGGGCCTCTATGACAATCCAGAATATCGCCAGAAAAACAAAGCAGAGTTTGACCTCAAGAATGCCAGCGAAACCGCCGAAGATGCAGCGCGGTTGCGTCAGGAGTTCGATGACAAACTAACCCGCAACGCCAATACCCTCGCAAACGCTGTATCGGTGAACGAAATTAACAAGGTGTTTGCCCCTATCGCCCGAGAACTCGAAGTTCACCGCAAGGATGCAGAATCAAAAGGAGACACACAGCGCTCCCGCCACCTCAGTAGCCGGTTGCGCCGTCTCACTGATATCAAAAATGGACGTATCGCCGAACTTAATAAATCTGAGGAGAAAGCATAATGACTTCCACTACTGCTATTGCCATCGCCGCGGATTATCAGAACCTGCTGCAACTGCTGGAAAGCTCTGATGACCTGACTCCGGAAATGATCGCCGATACCCTTGAAGGCATGGAAGGAGAACTGGCCGATAAACTGGATTCCATCATGGTTATCGCACGTAATAACCTCGGCAATGCCAGCACCTGCGATGATGAAATAAAACGCCTGGCCGAACGAAAGAAGTCCTTTGAGAATAAGGATAAGGCTCTGCGAAAGTATATTCTCTCCTGCCTGATGGCGGCCGGGTTGGATAAGCTGAAAACGGCAAAAAACACTTTCACCGCTCGCAAAGGTAGCGTAAGCGTTGTGATTGATAATACCGATCTTCTTCCCGATGAACTGGTGACTACTCAGGTTGTTATCGCGCCCGATAAAAAGGCCATCAAGGAAGCGATTGAATCAGCACAGGCAGCAGCGGCCCAGATTACCGCTGACGGCGGAGAGATACCGGAAGAACTGTTAAACCCAGTGCCGGGCGCTCACCTTGAGACTGGCGAACGTTCGCTGCAGGTGCGCTGATATGCTGAAACTCACACTGAAACGAGGCGATGCGCTTCACGTCGTTTTTCCGGACGGGACTAACGGGATAATCGAAGCCTGCGCGCGTTGCGAACTGGCTATGCATTTCCCGCGCAGTGCCAAAATCACCCGCGAAAATGGTGCGTTCCGGAATAAACCAAACCTGATTAAGCCTAATCAGAAATAACCCGCAACTGTCGTTAGCATTGTGATCTACCTATGAACCGGAGATCACAATGCTACGTTGGCAACCAGGCACACTTTTACTTTCAGATTTCGATATCAAAATTGGCAGGCTATCAGCCAGCGTTAGAAAGAGGACTCTGACCCAGTCCGATATCCAACGCGCTTGCGATACGGCAGACAACGCGATAGCCGGCATGCTGAGGAAAGACCATGAGACACGATCACGACATCATCACCAGAGAGGAAATGATCGAACTGACGGGGACCCCACTTAAATCGAGGCAGTGTGAAGCGCTACGCCGGGCCGGTGTCTTTTTCATGGAAAGGGCAGACGGCCATCCTAAAACGACGTGGGGCCATTTCCTGAACCCGATTAAATACCGCAACCAGCAGGAAGAGACGGTGCGGGAGGAAGAACCAGACTTCGGAGCTATCTTTAATGGCCGGAAAACGTAAGAACCCCGCTGATAACTGGATGCCGCCCCGCGTGTATCGCGGTAAGGCGGCGTATGAATTCAGGAATAAAGATAACAAGGCTATCAGGCTATGTGCGCTCTCCGAGCCTCAATCAGCTGTATGGCTGGCATATGAAAAAGCCATGGGAGAAGAAGTCGAGCGCAAGACGTTTCAGGCTCTGGCCGAGCAATTCATGTCTTCCCCAGACTGGCAGGATTTAGCGGCAGAAACCCGAAAAGACTACACGAAATACGCAGGCAAAGTGTTGCCGGTATTCGGGAAGGTTAACCCGGATAAAATTAAACCAGAACACATCCGGCGCTATATGGATCAGCGTGGCATGGCCAGTAAAACGCAGGCCAACCGGGAAAAGAGTTTTCTTTCGCGGGTATTCCGCTGGGGTTATGAGCGTGGTTACGTCCAGCATAATCCCTGTCAGGGCGTTAAGAAGTTCAAAGAGACAGCCCGAGAGCGTTACATCACCGACGAAGAATACAAAGCGGTTTACGATGTTGCTCCGGACGTAGTTCGCGCCACCATGGAAATCGCTTATTTGTGTCTGGCCAGACAAAGCGATGTGCTGGCTTTGACTGAAGACCAGATACGCGAAACCGGGATCTTTATCCGCCAGGGAAAAACAGGCGTGAAGCAAATCAAAGCATGGTCGCCACGCCTGCGCGCTGCTGTCGCCCTCGCCCGTTCCCTGCCGTTAAAGCCGGGCATCCGTAGCCTGTTTGTCATTCACCAGACCAGCGGCAGCAAATACACCCGCGACGGTTTTAATTCACGCTGGCGCGACGCGAAAATCGCAGCGCAGGAAAAGAACCCACACCTGCAGATAGATTTCACTTTCCACGATCTGAAAGCGAAAGGTGTCTCTGATCTGGAAGGAAGCCTCGAGGAGAAACAGGCGATTTCAGGCCATAAGAATTCGAGACAAACGGCGATTTACGACAGGAAAACTAAAATTGTGGCGGTTGTTGGTGGTCAGAAAAAATGAATCGCTATGCGTTCGCGGAAAAATCATCTTCGGACGCATCTTCGGAAAGGAGAGTTTCAGATACAAAAAAACCACCCGTAGGTGGTTTCACGACACTGCTTATTGCTTTGATTATTC
>OJWU01000096.1_pt1 | contig 49918 bp, 47 predicted proteins | sample 1600531 | NCBI WGS metagenome assembly OJWU01 (sample SAMN04436822, study PRJEB24849) | human gut metagenome | biome: human gut; feature: NICU; material: stool | host: Homo sapiens | place: USA: Saint Louis, MO | collected 2011-05-27 | reverse complement strand
ACGTATCAGCCATAGCGGTCCCTTCCCGTGAGGAATAATGTGTTAAAGATAACGGTGTGTGATGACCCGGATATAGTAGAGCAAAGCGCCAAAAAATATCAACCAGCCGGTTGCAAAGTCCATTATAAGACTTTCCTCAGGCATCTTAAGGCAAATGTAAAAATGAAACGCATGAGACAAACAAAGCCGGTATGTAATAACAACCATTTGCTTACAATAAAGGCAGAATGTATACCTCATGCAGCAATATGAATTAAATTCACATCTGAATACACAGAGTTGATTGATGCAAATCAATATGCAGGTAAACACTTGTCATTCCGGATACTGAAAAGAACACAAACAGTGGGCGTAAGAAATAAATTATTTTTTATCGTTTACCGGCCATGAAAAAGCCCAGCGCCGGGCATGAATATGGTTATAATTAATGGCTGACAGGATTAATATAAAACTTACAAATAATACTTGTCAGATATCCGGTATCGATGGTTAAACCGGACAACATATAGATTCGCGCTGAGCGTAAAAGAAATAGCGGCATTTCATTCAGCGGATATATTAAAACAGAGCTTACAATAATACCTCTCGCTCATTAATTTCTGCCTGACGCCGGGCAAAACGGGTTTACCGCTTAAAGGCCCGGCCGGCAGAGATTGCCAGCGCCCGTTCGAAAGCAGCGCGTCCTGTTCCCGCCAGCCAGGACTCAATGGATTGCAGCTGCGTATTCATTTGCCGCATCGCCGCCAGATCGGCATGCCCCGCCAGCCGTCCGTCATCCCCAGGTTCGCATTCCCTCTCCCGCCAGGCTATATCTTAGACACCTTTCTTCATACAGGAGTGAATAAGATGGGCAAAAAGATTCTGATGCTGGTGGGCGATTACGCCGAAGATTACGAAACTATGGTGCCGTTTCAGGCATTACAAATGATCGGTCATCAGGTTGATGCGGTCTGTCCAGATAAAACAAAAGGCGACTTCATTATGACCGCGATCCATGATTTTGACGGCGCCCAGACCTACAGCGAGAAACCCGGGCACCGCTTTGTTCTCAACGCCGATTTTACAACGGTGAAAGAACAGGATTACGACGCACTATTAATCCCCGGCGGCCGGGCGCCAGAATATCTGCGCCTGAATGCGGAAGTGCTTAAACTGGTGCAGGCATTTGACGCAGCGCGTAAACCGATTGCCGCCGTTTGCCACGGCCCTCAGCTGTTGGCAGCTGCGGGGGTATTAAAAGGCCGTACCTGCAGCGCCTATCCGGCCTGCGCGCCGGAAGTGCGGCTCAGCGGCGGACATTTTGCCGACATCGGTATCGATCAGGCGCATGTGGATGGCAATCTGGTGACCGCCCCCGCCTGGCCCGCTCATCCGCAATGGCTGGCGAAATTTGCCGAATTGTTGCAGTAGCAAACCTGACAAATATAAAAGGCCGGAACGGATCATCGGGGACTACCGTCTGAAGGCGATGCTGGCGCAAAATTTTTAACCCCGCTGTAAAAGAGAACCGTAAGCCCGGGTCGGGTTTACGGTTTTTTTATCATCACAAGACTGTAAAATGCGCTAGCTACGCTTTCTGCGAAATGTTTCTTCAACTGACCGGGAACGCCTTTACAGACTTCCTGTTTATCGACGTCGGAGATTTATGATGCCGTACAAGCTTTATACAGCCGTGTTGCTTCTCGCTGCCGCAAGTTTCTCTGCAACGGCAATTTCTGCTTCAACCCCTTCGATTGGCAATTTGATCAATGAACGTTTGTCCTTGATGAAAGATGTTGCCGGATATAAAGCGCAACATCACCAGGCGGTTGAAGATCTACAGCAAGAGAAGAAGGTTCTGGAGAGCGCCACTGCTGATGCTGATTCGCTGGGATTAAAAGGCGAGAGCGTAAGGCCATTTATTCAGGCGCAGATGGACGCCGCCAAGGCGATTCAGTACCGCTATCGCGCCGACTGGTTGGCGGCGCCGGAAACTGACTGGCAACCTCGCCCGCTTCAGGATGTCCGGACGCAAATCGGCCAACTTAGCCATCGTATTCTGCAAAGTGTGGCGGCACGATTAAAGTCCGGGCAACCTCTGACGGAACAGGGCCAGGAGGCATTTATGCACGCCGTGCAGCAGAAGAATTTACACGAGCAGGATAAGCATAGGATCTGGGAAACAATGAAAGGGATTTCGTTGAAAGATTGAGTAAAAAGCCCCGCCCAAGCACTGAGGAATCCCCAATATACTGGGGTGTTAGCCAGCCAGACCCGGCACGATCGCAGCCCCCAGTCGTCCATGATCCGGGGGATGCTCCCCCGCTCAATCGTGATGGGGGTGCCAACGATCCTTACGGAGAGGCTCCTTCGCCGTGTTTCTCAGCCCTGCGATTTCTCGCCGTCGCCAATCTGCCAGATAAAGGTTGGCGCTTCGCCGTTAACCAACCAGTTACCGATATTTCGCGCCTTATAAATCACCGGATTGTGCGATGCCACGGTGCGCGCGTTGCGCCAGTGCCGATCCAGGGCCTTACTCACTCGCGTATCCGACGCGCCGAGGGCGTTGAACAGCTCAGTAGCCGCACGCGGGATCCAGTCGCTGGCAATCACCTGCGCCTGCGCCGCTTCGACTTCAGCCAGACGATTGCGCTGTTCAATGAGCGCTTCGTCGCCGCTGGCATGCGCAAGGTAGGCCTGATGCAACGATTCCGCCGCCTGCAATACCGCCGCCCGCGTCGCCCAACTCCAGCTACTGATTTGTCCCACAACCTGGAGTACCTGCGCATCGTCGCGCGGCACGGCGGCATTGCCGTGGCTGTACATCCGGGTCCGCTTTTTCACGCCTTCGGCGACGTCACGCTCAACTGCCAGGCCAATTCCCGCCAGCGTCGCCAGCAGGATATGCTGATAAAACGCGGTCTGATAACGAAAGCGCTGCGCAAAGTCGTAGACGTGATCCTGCTCCACCTGCGCCTGTTTGAAGCGGGTCGTACCGCTGCCGGTCAGACGCTGACCGAAGCCGTCCCAGTCATCCTCGCGTTCAACGCCGGCCTGGCTCGTGCTCACCAGCGCAATCACATCGCCCTGGTTGTCGCTGCGCCGGGCGAAAACATCTATCCAGTCGGCAAACAGCGTACCTGTGCTATAGAATTTCTCACCGTCCAGCCGCCAGCCGCCTTCAACGGGCGTTACGCGGGTGAAAACCTCCCCCAGCCTGACCGCGCCGATTTCGGTCCAGCCGCTGCCCACCAGCTCGCCGTCGAGGAAGCGACGGAACCAGCGATCGCGCGCCGGCGAGTCAGGTTGATTGAGGCGGTCTTCAACGAAGGCGAAATGCGCCCGCAGCGCCTGCGGCAGGTTGGAGTCGGCCTGAGCCAGCTCAATAAGCAGCGCAATTAATTGCGGCAACGACGCGCCCCAGCCGCCTTTTTCCCGCGGAATGCGTACCGTGCCAAATCCGGCCTCTTTCAGCCAGCGGATCTGCTCATCGGGCAGGATGCGGTTTTGTTCGCGCCCCGCCGCTCCCTGCGCGATACGGGCAAAAATCGGTCGGAAGGTCGCCGCCAGCTGTTCATAGTCGGTGCCGGTAGAGAGTAAAGTCATTTTCTGTTCCTCAATGGTGGCTGTCGTCAATGTCATATTGGGTAGGCTCATGGCGTACCGCGAGCAGGAAGAAAATCGGGATAATGGCGGCCAGCGATACGACCCAGAACATTTGCGTACCGAGCGATGCCTGCAGCAGCGGCAGCACAAACAGCGCCAGCGCGCTGCCAATACCGGAAAGCGCGCGGCTGAAGCCAACCCCGGTGGCGCGAATCGCGGTTGGGTATGAAAGCGCCGGATAGATCATCAACTGCGCGCCGGGACCAAAGCCCTCGGCAAACAGCCACAGCCCCAGCATCGCAATCGCCAGCGCTACACCCAGCGCGGCCTGCGGCTGCCCCACCAGCGCGAGGACGATCAGGGCGATAAACTGCAGTGCGAACCCGGCGATCGCGACGTGTCGCGACGGGTATTTCCATGCCAGGTGCATCCCCAGCAGCCCACCAGTAAAGGCGAACAGCGCATTGAGTCCCAGCGAGGCGGAGATGGTTTCGAACACGCCAGCACCAAGGAATTGGGCGAGAATGGACGGCAGGAAAAAGGCGATCGCCGTATACTCAAATGACATACAGACGTTCATCACCCCGGCGACAATAGTGCGTTCGCGGTACGGTTTTGCAAATAGCACGCGAAAGCTCACTTTGGGCGGCGGAGCAGGACGTTCTGGCGGTGCTTCGTGAGCGTTGATCCCGTAAGAGTCGCGCAGAATACGCACAGCCGAGGTCAAATCGCCCTGGTTGGCCGCCCATAACGGCGATTCATTCATGAATTTACTGCGCACGGCAATAATCAGCAGCGCCGGAACCGCGCCGAACAGCAGCGATGCGCGCCACAGCCAGTCCAGATGTTCTTTTGGCAACAGGAAATAGAGCCCAAAGATGATTAAAAAACAGACCGTCGAGGCGGCGTACCACATCGGACACCAGGCCGCGAGCCGCGCGGCCTTATTACCCTTCCCGCTAAAGCGGGAAAACTCGGCCAGATAAGACATGGCGACCGGGAGATCGATCCCGACGCCAATCCCCATCAGGAACCGCGCGCCGATTAATACCCAGACATTCGGCGCCAGTCCCGCCGCAACCGCCGATACCACAAAAAATAGCATATCGGCCATAAACACCGAATAACGGCCATATTTATCCGTCAGCCAGCCGCCGATTAAATTACCGATAATCGTGCCGACCATTATTGACGAGGTGACAATGCCGGTTAAAAGCGGCGAGAGCTGGAATTCCCGCACCACATCATCAATACCGTAAGAGAGCGTGGTTAAATCATAAGCGTCGAGGAATACACCGCCGAGCGCGAGGAATACAATCATCCGCGCATATTTACTCTGCTCCCTGCCGGAATTAATTAATCGCGCCACATCCCCGACGCTACTCACCGGTGCCGAAACGGCACCAGCATTATCAACAGACAGAGTACTCATATTATTTACCTTATATAATTGTGCAGGTGACTCTGGTTATAAGCCGGGCTTTAGCATATTAAAAACAATAAATAACCATATAATTATCAATATATTCAATAAGTTAATAAATAATGACGCCAGTAACCGGGCGAGCAAATGCCCGTCCGGTTATTATCGTTTCATCAATGATGTCTTAGTTTGCTGAGACCGGAACCAGTACGTCTTTGACCAGCGGATCGTCAGTGGTCTTTAACCACGTCTGAATACGCGGATCGGAAAAAGCCTGTTTTAATTTGACAATATTCTCCTGCGATAAATACGGTGTACCGATGACTAACTGCGAGGCAAACGTTTTAGGCGCAGGCGGGAATAATATGCCTTTTTCTCGCGGGACTTTTCCGGCATCAAATTGTGAGACATAACCAATAGCGGCATCCACTGAATTCAGCGCACGCGGCATGGTTAATAAATCCAGCTCTTTAAAATTGAACTTGTGCGGGTTGCCGACAATATTTTTCAGTTTCGCCGTGCGCGGCTCAACCGCCGGATCGAGTGAGATTAACCCTATCCTTTGCAGCAACCATAATGCCTGCCCCTGGTTAGCGCCATCATCCGGCACGACGAGGGTCGCCCCGACGGGCAAATCCTGTACCGATTTATAGCGGTCGGAATAGATCCCGAAGGCCCACTGAAAAACCGGCACGGTCGTCGAAAGCGCAAAGCCGTTGGCGTCCACCACCTGCTTAAGCCACCACTGATGTTGATAGATAGTGCCGGCATACTGCCCCTCCGCCACGGCTCTGTCCGCCTGTACCGGATCCTGTACGCCCACCGCCTCCAGCTTCAGGCCATAATCGGGCGCAATATGCTGACTGATGTACTCAATAATTCGCTGCTCGCCCGCCATCGCCGGTTCGTAGTGAATTTTTAACGTCGTACCGAAAACGACCTGCGGCGCCTGCGCGTATCCGCGCCACCACCAGAATACGACGGCCAGCGCCGCGATCGCTGCCAGCGCCGCCAGCCATGGCCAGCGGCGGGCTTTACGGAGTTCAAACTGTTCTGTTGTCATGAAGAAATCCCCTGAGTGTGGCGAAGCTTATTGACCAGACGGTCGCCAAAGAATTGAATGATCTGAATCGTGGCGATCAGCACGACAATGGTGGCGATCATGATGTGATTGTCGAAACGCTGATAGCCGTACACGACCGCCAGATAGCCGATCCCGCCCGCACCGATAGTGCCGGCAATCGCCGAATATTCGATCATCGACACCAGGTTAAGCGTGACCGCCGCCACCAGCGCAGGCAGCGCCTCGCTGAGCTGCGCGTGGCGGATTATCTGCCAGCGCGAACCGCCGCACACCAGCCCCACCGCGGTAACCTCCGCCGGGAGTTCGCGCAGGGCGTTTTCCACCAGACGGCCAAAAAATGGCACGCCAGCGGCAATCATCGGCACCACCGCGGCAGGAATGCCTATAGTGGTACCCGTAAGCCAGAACGTAAACGGGATAATCGCCGCCATTAACACCAGAAAGGGCAGAGAGCGCCCCATGTTGACGCCCCAGTTAAGCACCTGGTAAAGCGCGGGATGCGGAAATAATCCTCGCGGCGAGGCGTTGAATAACACCACGCCCACCACGCCGCCAAGGGTCACCACAAACAGCATCACAATGGCAACCATCAGCCAGGTTTCCCCATAAGCAGGCAGCAGCAATGTATGGATTTCATGCCACGGCGTATCCTGGCTTATCACTGTCGGTTTCATACCGCCTCCTGTAGCTCGGGGGCATGTGCAAGGATTTCCGCCGCAATGCCCAGCTGCGCTAAAAGCGCGATCGTTCGATCCGCTGACAGTCGTTGTCCCTGAAATCGGACGCCGACCTGTAAACGCCCCGCCAGTTGACCGTTGATCACTTCCACATGGCCGCCGAGCAAATCTATCTGTAGCGCATGCTGGTGGCTCAGACGGCTGATCCAGTCAGTCGCCACCGGCACATCCCAGCGATAACTCAGGCGCAGCAGCAGATCGCTGTTAACAGCGATGGGCGACAGCGGCAATAGCTGCTGACCAAGCAGGGAATCCGGACGGGCCAGCAGCTCTTTCACCTGCCCGTACTGGACTATCGCGCCATCGCGGATTTCCGCCACCGCATCCGCCGCGGCGCGTACCGCATCCATTTCATGAGTAATCAGGACTATCGCCAGCCGGTACTCATCACGTAGCTGTCGGAGCAAACCCAGCACCGTGGCGGTCGCCTGGGGATCCAGCCCAGACGTGGCCTCGTCCGCCAGCAGTACCGACGGACGTAATGCCAGCGCGCGAGCGATACCAATGCGCTGACGCTGTCCGCCGGAAAGCTGGGATGGATAGGCCTCCGCTTTGTGACTCAGCCCTACGCTCTCCAGTAGTTCACCGACCCGCGCCTTAATGTCGCGTTCCACCACGCCCAGATACTCCAGCGGCACCGCGATGTTTTGCCACGCCGTTTTGCGATTCAGCAGCGCTGTGGATTGAAAAACGGTGCCGATCGCGCGCCGTTCACGCCGCAGCGCCTCCCCTGACAGTAATGACAAGTCTTTGCCGTTAACCTTGATACTGCCGCTATCGGGGCGTTCCAGCAGGCTGATGCAGCGCGCCAGGGTCGATTTCCCCGCACCGCTCGGCCCTACCACCGCAGTGATGGAGCTGGCGGGCACCCTGAGCGATAATCCCTTCAGAACCTCGCTGACGCGGCCATCCGCCGTGCGGTAGCGTTTATGCAGATTATCGATATCAATCATGCCGCCGTCTCCTTCGCCCCGACATCGTTTCGCACGCCGCGACGGTAGTCTGCCCCCGGATGCGGCGCGGTCAGGCGCGGCCCGGCGCCGAACAGTTTTTCGCGCAGCGTGCCTTGCCGGTAATCCTGCTTAAAGACGCCGCGTTTTTGCAGCTCTGGTATTAATAGCTCCACCACGTCGCGGAAGGTTTCATGCGTCACGGCGTAGGCCAGATTGAAGCCATCGACATCGGTTTCCTCGACCCAGGATTGCAGTTCATCGGCCACCGTTTCCGCACTGCCGACGAGCAGCGGGCCAAAGCCGCCGATGCCCACCCAGTCCGCCAGCGCTTCCACCGTCCATTGACGATTCGGGTCGGCGGTGGAAAACGCCTCAACCGCCGACTGGATGGCGTTGGTATGCAGGTATTTCAGCACCTGGTCCGGCCGATACTGACCGAAGTCAATACCGGTCCAGCCGGAGATCAGCGCCAGCGCGCCCTCATAGCTAACGTATGATTTGTATTCCTGCCATTTGGCCTGCGCCTCGCGATCGGTTTCGCCCACGATCGCCGTTTGCAGATTGAAAATCAGAATGCTGCGCGGATCGCGCCCGGCTTCCGCGGCGCGACGACGAATATCCGCGACCGTCTTCTTCAACAGAACTTTCGACGGCGCAGCGACAAAAACGCACTCGGCATGCGTGGCGGCAAACTGTTTTCCGCGGCTGGAGGCCCCCGCCTGATAGAGAACCGGCGTGCGCTGCGGCGACGGCTCGCACAGATGGATGCCCGGAACGGAGAAAAAGTTGCCCTGATGGTTAATCGGATGGATTTTCTGCGGATCGCTAAAAATTCCCCGTTCGCGATCGCGCAAAACCGCGCCGTCTTCCCAACTGCCTTCCAGCAGTTTATACACGACGTCGAGGTATTCATCGGCGTAGTCGTAGCGCGCATCATGATCGGTCTGCGCCTGATACCCAATATTGCGGGCGCCGCTTTCCAGATACGAGGTAACAATATTCCAGCCCACCCGTCCTTTGGTCAGATGATCGAGCGTCGACAGCCGACGGGCGAATGGATAGGGATGCTCAAATGACAGCGATGCGGTCAGACCAAAGCCAAGGTGTTCCGTCACCAGCGCCATCGGGGTTATCAGCGCCAGCGGATCGTTTACCGGCACCTGCGTCGCCTGACGAATCGCCGCATCGCCGTTGCCGTTGCCGTTGCCGTTAAATACATCGTAAACACCAAGCACATCGGCAATAAACAAGCCGTCAAATTTGCCGCGCTCCAGAAGGCGCGCCAGATCGACCCAATATTCCAGATCTTTATATTGCCAGGAGCGGTCGCGCGGATGGGCCCACAGGCCCGGCGACTGGTGACCGACACAGTTCATATCAAACGCGTTAAGGCGAATCTCTCGTTGCGATGGCATAGCGCTCTCCACGGTGTGTCCAGGTACTGGCACACGCTTATTAATGAAAAGGATAAAAGGGGAAAAAATCAGGACTCGGGACATCGGGCGGACAGGCTGAAACCCAGCGTCGCCAGCGTTTCTCCGGCAATAGCGGCAGCACGATCGGCCACCTGCGGCGCTTTCCGATAACGATGCACATCCCAGTAGTTACGCAGATGATGCAGGAAGCGCTGGCGCAGCGTTCCCTGCCGATAGTCGCCAGGCCATTCCTCGCTTTCTCCGCTAAGGTTGCTCTGCGAGAGCAACCTACGGCGAGAGAACGCCAATATGTTGATATTTTCGTCAGCTTTCTGCGTCATTATCCATTTCCTATATAACCATATTCGATATTTATCGAAGACTTATTTTAATTTTGTTATATGGGTGTTAGCGATAATCATGCCAAAGGCTGCGCATTATTTAATTCATGTTAATCAATGGTTTTAAAAAATAGGCTTGCGCAAGAGCTGTTGCGAATGCGCCAACTGATGCACACAGCCTGTTGTATTAGCAACAGCCGGGCAAGGCGTGCTCTGGTTGCTGGTGCCAGTACTATTACGTTGCGACGCCTGCAACGCGTGCGAGCTAAAGTTGTTCACTGCGTTGACGACTCTGCTTTAATCCTGAACGAATAGCAGCATCGGAAAGTGGGAGTTTGGGGCTGAAACGACCTGGATGAAGATACTCAGAATGCGAAAGGAGACACTGGCGCTGTAAGCCGCGCCAGTTGTGGGTTTAGCGATGGTTGCCTGATGTTAGCAGAAGGTCAGTACGCATCAGTGCTTCAGGATATACATTGTGCGGCTATAGGCCACGTCCTCCGGATTGGCTATCGGATACCCTTTCAGCCACGGTTTAATCAGACGCCCGTTAGTGTACTGATAAATCGGCGCGATGGGCGCTTTCGCCATAATGATTTTTTCCGCCGCGTTGTAATCGTCATTGCGCGCCTTTTCCGACGTTTCCAGCGCCGCCTGGGTCAGAATTTTGTCGTAGGCCGGATCGTTGAAACGGGAGATATTACCGCTGTGGGTCGAGGTGAGCAGCGACAGGAACGTCGACGGTTCGTTGTAATCCCCGACCCATGAGGCGCGAATCACATCGAAGTTGCCGGTATTGCGGCTGTCGATATAGGTTTTCCACTCCTGATTTTGCAGCTTCACGTCGACGCCCAGATTTTTCTTCCACATGGAAGCCACCGCAATCGCGATCTTCTGGTGGTTCTCCGAGGTGTTGTACAGCAGCGTCAGCTTCAGCGGACGGTTCGGACCGTAGCCCGCCGCCTGCAGCAGCGCTTTGGCCTGGGCATTCAGCTCGGCCTGGCTCATGCTCTCGATTTGCGTCGGCTGCGGGGTAAAACCTGCGGTCACGTCCGGGGTGAAGCGCCAGGCCGGTTTCTCGCCGGTACCCAGAATTTTCTCCGCCATCAGACGGCGATCGATAGTCATGCTGAGCGCCAGGCGCACGCGCTCATCGGCGGTTGGCCCTTTCTGCGTGTTAAACGCGTAATAATAAGTACCCAGCTGCGGCGGGGTATAGACCTGCCCCGGAATATCCTTCAGCAGCTTCTGGTACAGATTTTTCGGGAACGACTCGGTGATATCGATATCGCCGGCCAGATAGCGTTTGGTGGCCGCCGATTCCTGGTTAATGGGCGTAAATGTGACCTGCTGGATCACCGTTTTGCCGTTATCCCAGTAGTGCGTATTGGGAACCACCACCAGCTTTTCATTCACCACGCGATCTTTTAAGACATACGCGCCGTTGCCAATCAGGCTTCCCGGACGCGTCCAGTTGTCGCCGCTCTCCACGTTAGCCTTCTGCACCGGATAGAAAGCAAAGCTCGCCGTCAGATTGCTGAACCACGGCAGCGGTTTATCCAGCTGCACGCGCAAGGTACGCGCGTCCACGGCGGTGACGCCGAGGGTATCCGGCGCGGCTTTACCATCAATAATATTTTGCGCATTGGCGATTCCGGCCAGCGCAGCAAACCAGGCAAACGGGGAGGTGGTTTTAGGATCAACCAGCCGCCGCCAGCTATAGACGAAATCCTCCGCCGTTACCGGCGTTCCGTCGGACCAGCGGGCGTTATCGCGCAGGGTAAATGTCCAGACGCGATTATCATTGCTCTGCCAGCGAGTCGCCACGCCTGGGATCAGATTGCCTTTCTCGTCCTGATTGACTAAACCTTCAAAAAGATCGCGGATAACCTGAATTTCAGGCAGACCGACGGCTTTGGCGGGATCTAAGGAGGCGGGTTCATCTTTAATGTGCCGCACCAGCACCTGTTTTTCGGCTAATACGGTGCCCGGCGGGACATCGGCGGCCCAGGCAAGAGAAGAGACGCTGGCTAACCACAGCGCGCCGCATGTCAATGTGACAGGATACTTCATAAGATCCCCTTTAAAATAAAAAAACCAGAGCTGGCAGTGCGATAATTATTTGTTTCATCACCTGAAATTGCAAACGGCTTGTGAAAGAAAGTTGACATATATGCTGATTTCGTCCTCGCTGGAAACTATTTGATTCCGGGACGGTTTTACACAACACTGCTGAAAAATAACCTGACAACAGGATGCCCTATGCCCGTTTCTCGTCCTCGCCCTCAGCGCGGTGATTTTCCGCCCGGCACACAACGCTATGGCCAGTCTCACCTCGGCGCGCCGCTGCTGTGGTTCCCTGCACCGCTGGCCGATAGCCGCAGCGGCCTGATCCTTGCCGGTACCCACGGCGATGAAAACGCATCGATTGTCACCCTCTCCTGCGCGCTACGTACGCTCAAACCCGAGCTGCGCCGCCATCATGTCGTGCTGGCGGTCAACCCGGACGGTTGCCAGCTGGGGCTGCGCGCCAACGCGCGCGGCATCGACCTGAACCGGAATTTTCCGGCGGCAAACTGGAAAGAAGGCGAAACGGTTTATCGCTGGAACAGCGCGGCGGAACAGCGCGATGTGGTTCTGCTCACCGGCGAAAAACCCGGTTCAGAACCGGAAACCCAGGCGCTGTGCCAGCTGATCCACCAGATCCATCCCGCGTGGGTGGTTTCGTTTCACGATCCGCTGGCCTGTATTGAAGACCCCGGCCACAGCGCGCTGGGGCAGTGGCTTGCCGGGGCGTTCAGCCTGCCGCTGGTGGGCAGCGTCGGCTATGAAACGCCCGGCTCCTTTGGCAGCTGGTGCGCGGATATCGGCCTGCCCTGCATCACCGCCGAATTCCCGCCGATATCCGCCGACGAGGCGACGGATAAATACCTTCAGGCGATGACGGACCTGCTGCACTGGCATCCTCAAAGATGAAGCACGCCGGTGCTGAAATGCAGCGCCGGCTCAACGTCCACCGCCAGCCAGGTCGGGCCATCGAGGTCGGCAAATCGGGCCAGCGGCGCCAGCGGCAGCGCCGCGCTGATGGCTCTTGAGGTACACAGCATGCAGCCCAGCATCCGCGCAAATCCCAGGCGCTCCGCATCCTCAGCCAATAGCAGCGCTTCGGTCAGACCGCCGGTCTTATCCAGTTTGATATTGACCATCTCATAGCGGCCGCGCAGCGCCGCCAGGCTGTCGCGCGTATGACAGCTCTCATCGGCGCAAATGGGCAGCGGGTGGATAAAATTCTCCAGCGCTTCATCGGCCCCAGCCGGAAGCGGCTGTTCCAGCATCGCCACGCCGATATCTGCCAGTAGCTGACAGCGCTCGGCCAGGCCATCGCTGCGCCAGGCTTCGTTGGCATCCACGATGAGCGTTGCCTGCGGAACCGCTTCACGAATGGCAATCAACCGCTCGCTAATCAGATGATCGTCGAGCTTCACTTTCAGCAACGTGGCCCCTTTTTCCCACAGCGCCGCCGCGCTCGCCGCCATCTGGTCCGGCGTGCCGATAACCACCGTTTGCGCCGTAACCACCCGGTTGGGCAGCGTCACGCCCAACAGCTGCGCGATGCTCTTACCCGCGCTGCGCGCCTGACAGTCCCAGAGCGCGCAGTCCACGGCGTTACGCGCGGCCCCGGGGGGCAGCAGGTGCTGAATCTGCTCACGAGAGACGCCGCGTTCAATCTGTTCGCCAATCGCCATAATCTGCGCCATCACCGAGGCTATACTCTCTCCGTAACGAGGATAGGGCGTGCACTCACCTGTCCCCTTGACGCCATTCTCTTCAATCTCCACCACCACGACTTTTGCCTCGCTGCGGCTGCCGCGGGCGATCACAAACGGAGTATGTAACGGCCAGGCTTCTTCATAGACTCGCAGATTTCGCATTCCCTGAACCTCGCAGGTAAGTATTAAAAGGATTTGCCGTGCTGATGATGGATGTCATACACTAGCCGCGACGTTAACTATATGTAAACAGGAAGATAACCATGTCACAAACCGTGCATTTCCAGGGCAACCCCGTTTCTGTTCAAGGCACCATTCCGCAGGCAGGCGCTAAAGCGCAGCCGTTTACGCTGGTGGCCAAAGATCTCTCTGACGTCGCGCTGAGCCAGTTCGCCGGCTCCCGTAAAGTGCTGAACATTTTCCCAAGCATCGATACCGGCGTTTGCGCGGCATCGGTACGTAAATTTAACCAGCTGGCGTCTGAACTGGACAACACCGTCGTGCTGTGCATTTCCGCTGACCTGCCGTTCGCGCAGTCTCGCTTCTGCGGCGCTGAAGGCCTGAACAACGTTGTCACTCTGTCTACCCTGCGCGGCGCGCAGTTCCTGGCCGACTACGGCGTCGCTATCTCCGCGGGCCCGCTGGCCGGTCTGGCGGCGCGTGCTGTGGTCGTCATTGATGAAAATGACCAGGTTGTTTACAGCCAGCTGGTGAATGAAATCACCGAAGAGCCGGACTACGACGAAGCCCTGGCCGCGCTGAAAGCGTAATATCCCCGCCAGGTAATATAAGCCCTCGTTAACCGGGGGCTTTTTTTATTGCCGCGCCGCATAGCGGGAGATGAAGCGCGCAATCGCCGGGCCGGTCAATAAGATGGTGAACAGGCGCAGCGTCTGCATTGCCATAATAAACGACATATCCGCCCGCGTACCGGCGGCGATAATCGCCACCGTGTCCAGTCCGCCCGGACTGGTTGCCAGATAGGCGGTCATAAAGTCCAGCGGCAAAATCTGCGTCAGCCCATAAGCCATCAGCGCGCACAGCAGGATCAGGCCGATAATCGATGCCAGGATCTGCGGCAGGGTTTTCAGCGCCAGCAGGAAAATCTGTTTATTAAACTTTAGACCAACGCTCCAGCCGACGGCGGCATAGGCCAGCGCCAGCAGCCATTCGGGAAGTTCGAGCAGCAGCCAGCCTTCTCCCTGCACCAGCGCGCCAATCAGCATCGGGAAGAGCATCGCCCCGGAAGGAAAGCGCAGCCGCAGCCCAAGCCACCCCGCCGCCGCCGTCAACAGAAGCGTAAGCGGCAGCTGCCGGCTGATCGGCGGAAACCAGGCGACCTGCTGAGTCATCTCCTGCGCTTCACCGCCGAGCGCGACGCGCACCACCAGCGCCGCGGCGCCGGCAACAAACAGCACCCGCAGATACTGCATCAGCGCGACCAGCCGGACATCGGCGCCGTACTCCTGGGCCATAATCACCATCGCCGAGGCGCCGCCCGGCGAACTCCCCCACGCCCCGGTGGCGCCGGGCAGGTCGCTGTAGCGCACCAGCAGCCATCCCGCCAGCGCGCTGATAGCGAGCGTGGAAAAGAGAATCAGCAGCACCAGCGCCCAGTTTGCCAGCAGAACGCCGAAAATGGAGGGCGTCAGGCTGCGGGCAATCATGCAGCCGATAATCGCCTGGGCGGCAATAAAAAAGGGACGGGGTACGCGAATTGCCGCACCGCGCAGGCTCAGGGTGATGCCGGCAATCATCGGCCCCAGCAGCAGCGCGGCGGGAAGGTGAAACCAGAACAGCACAAAAGAGATCGCGCTGGAGAGCGCCAGCAGTTTCATCCATTGAAAAAAATGACTACGCCAGATCCGCATGCGTATGCCTGCCATAAAGAGGGTAAAAACGCAGTATATACCGATTCATTTGACGCCAGCCCCCTCCCTTTTCTGGAAATGCCGGCCGGCGGCGCAGGCAGCCGGCCGACGGGCATTACTCATCGCCCTTTTTCTGGCTCAGACCATATTCACGCAGCTTGTTGGCGATAGCGGTATGCGAGACGCCAAGACGCTTGGCCAGCTTACGCGTGCTGGGGAAGCTGCGATAAAGCTGGGTGAGCACCGAACGTTCGAAACGGCGGGTAATATCATCCAGCGAGCCTTCCATCGCTTCTTCGCCTACCGCCAGCGAGGAGACGTCGTGATCCGGCAGCAGAATATCCTGAGGGCGCAGCTCGAAACCGTCCAGCTGCGTCAGCGCGCGATAGATCGCATTTTTGAGCTGGCGCACGTTGCCCGGCCAGCTGTAGCGCATCAAAACGCTGTTCAAATCAGCGGAGAGTTTCGGCCGCGGGATGCCCTGCTCATCGGCAAAACGCGCCACGAACAGCTCGGTCAGCGGCATGATGTCCTGCGGGCAATCGCGCAGCGGCGGCAGATACAGGGTCAGGACGTTAAGACGATAGTAGAGGTCCTCGCGGAACAGCCCTTTTTGCACCAGCTCCACCAGGTTTTTCTGGGTAGCGCAGATCACCCGGACATCAACGTGGACTTCATGATCTTCACCAACGCGGCGGAAAGTTCCATCGTTGAGGAAGCGCAGCAGCTTGGTCTGCATGCGCGGCGACATTTCGCCAATTTCATCCAGCAAAACCGAGCCGCCGTTAGCCTGCTCGAAGAAGCCTTTCTTGCCCTGAACGGCGTCGCCGAACAGCTCGCTCTCCACCGCGTCTTCCGGGATGGAGCCGCAGTTCAGCGCCAGATAAGGTTTCCCCGCGCGCGGGCTGGCCAGATGGCAGGCGTGGGCCAGCAAATCTTTCCCTGTGCCGGTATCACCGACGATCAGCAGCGGCGCGCTGAGCATGGCCAGCTTACGGGCCTGCTCGACAACGTGGCGCATTTTCGGGCCTACGGCGAGGATCTGGCTAAAGGCGCTGGTGTCCTGAATGGTCATCGTTTGCAGCTGGCGCCCCATACGGACCGTTGAACGCAGCATCGCTACCGCGCCGGTCAGTACCTTCTCGCCGTGTTCGCCTTCGAGATAAACCGGGGTGATCTCCAGCAGGAAGTTCTGCCCGTTAACCACCACGTGCTCGGCGTGGGACTCCTGCGGACTGTTCTCCAGCCAGCGCTGGACGTTAAAATCGGTAATCAGCTGCGCGACCGGGTGGCTGCGCAGCTTCTCCTGACTCTGGCCAAACAGCTGGCAGCTGGCCGGGTTAGCCAGTTCGACTTTTCCTTTGGTGTCGAGAGACAGCACCGGCTCAGGCATCGCCACCAGCAGCGCGCTGAGCGCCAGATGTTCGCGCTCTGACGGCATCCACGCCACGGTGCGCACGTCGGTGACGCCGGCGATACGACGAATTTCCGCCATCAGGCTGCTGAAGCTGGCGAAATCCAGCTCGGCGAAGTTGAGATAAATTCGGCCAATAGGGTCAATATCGATGCCCCGCAGGTCGATACCGCGCAGCACCAGTAAATCGAGCAATTCACGAGTCAGACCAAGACGGTCTTCACAAAAGACTTCAAGACGCATAGGCGTTTTCACCCTAAAGAGGCCAATAACCGATGAATGATAGGACAGTTATTTGCTGGCGTGAAGATAGCTGTCAACAATTATTGACAGTATGGCGGAAAAATGGCCTTTCTGCCGTAAAGTTATGCGCCCGGAGGTAAAGTAGCCGATCGGATAATCGGCTATCATGAAGCAGCAATTGCAACTATTGATGAAACGCGGGCAGTAGTTTCCGGTTATGCTCGATGACCTCATCCAGCGCCTGTTCAAGCCTCTCGCCGCTGACGATCAGCGGGTTGAGCACCAGCGCGCGCCACGCGGTATGCCGATTGCCGGTTATCGCCGCTTCAATGGTCAGACGCTCGAAAGACTTCATCAGTTGCAGCAGGCGCAGCGTATCTTCCGGGAATGACGCCACGTTCAGCGGCTGCGGGCCGGATGCGGTAATCAGTGAACTGACCTCGACCGCGCAGTCGTCAGGCAGGCCGTTAATCGCGCCATTGTTGCGGGTGTTAACGTGCATAATAATTCGTTTATCGTTGTAGATACTGTTCATCAGTTCACAGGCGGCTTCAGAATAATATTGCCCGCCGCGCCCCTCCAGGGCCTTCGGTTTTACCGCCAGATTCGGGTCGCTGTACTGGGCGAACAGCTCTTTTTCCAGCAGCTTCACCACCTCGCCGCGCGTCCCCTCGCCATCAGCCTCCGCCAGTTCCTGACGCAGCATGTCGTCCTTCATATAGTAATAACGCAGGTAGGCGCAGGGGATCATCCCCAGTCCTTGCAGCAGATGCTGCGGCCAGCGGAATGGCGGAATATTGCGCGGTACCAGCGGGTCGTTGCCCGCGGCAATCTGCGCTATCGCCTCCGGTAGCCACTCTTTCCCTTTGTGCAGGATCTGCCGCACGAAGATAAAGTGGTTCAGACCCGCGACCTGCATGATGAAATCATTTTCATTTGAGCAATTAAGCAACTGCGCCACGCCCTTTTGCATAATTACCGGCACATTACACAGGCCCACGGCCTTAATCTTGCTATGGCGCAGCACCGCTTCCGTCACCATGCCCGATGGGTTGGTGAAGTTGAGCAGCCAGGCATCCGGGCACAGGCGTTCCATATCCGCCGTAATTTCAAGAGCGATGGGGATCGTCCGACAAGCGTTGGCGAAACCGCCCAGTCCGTTAGTTTCCTGGCCAATCAGGCCATATTTTAACGAGATGCGCTCGTCGCTGATGCGCGCATCCAGGCACCCGGCGCGAAACTGCGAGCACACAAAATCAGCCCCCTGCAACGCGCTTTCCCGGTCAAGCGTCGCCACCACCTCAATAGATAAACCGGCTTTAGCAATCATGCGCCGCGCCAGCCCGGCAATAATGTCTACCTTCTCTTTGCCGTCTTCAATATCCACCAGCCACAGCGACTTAACCGGCATCTCAGCATGCCGCTTAAGTAAACCTTCGATCAGTTCCGGGGTATAGCTGGAACCGCCGCCTATCACCACAATTTTAAGTCCGGACATGGTATATCTCCATTTGATATAAGGTATAACTATTTAAAACCGCCATAACTGGCGTAACAAACGAAATAAAACGGCGCATGCATGAATGTGAGTAATGCATAACGGAGAATGATCATGCTGGAGCAACAAAGCATCCTGGCGCTGCTGCAAACATTTGAGGTGACGGCAAGGCACCTGAGCTTCACCCTCGCGGCGCATGAAATGAATCTGACCCAAGGGGCGGTCAGCCATCGGATCCGCAAACTGGAGATGCACATCGGTTTTCGTCTGTTTATTCGGCTGACGCGTAAGCTGGCGCTGACTGAAGAAGGCAAACGCCTGCTGACCACGCTAAGCCACTCGCTGCGCGCGATTAATGATGAAATCGAAGACATTCGCGAGCAGGATCTGCGCGGCACATTGCATGTCGGCATTGCTCCGACGCTGGCGCATCTGTGGCTAATGCCCCGCCTGCCGCGCTTTCAGGCGCAGTGGCCGGGGCTAAATTTACAGTTCCGCGTGCGCGCCGGGGTGATGGACTTTAACGAAGAGCGCGTGGATTTGGCGATTTACTACGGGGCGACACTGTACCCCGATCTGTATCAGGAGCGGTTGATGAATGAAAGCCTGCTGCCGGTATGTTCGCCGGAATATCAGCGCCAGCACCAGCCGCTGAGCGCGGGGAAAGCGTCGGGCGTGGTTTGGATCCATGCTTCCGAATCGACGGATATTCAGGATCTTTTTGCCGAATGGCGGCTATGGTGTCAACAAACTCAGGCTGAATTACCTTTCGAAGGACGTTATTACGCCGTGAATAACCACTCCATCGCGATCCAAATGGCCGAAAATGGCTTAGGGGTGATGATGGGCCGCCAGACGCTGATTCAACCTCTTCTGGATGTGGGTAAGCTGGTGGCGTTAAGTCCGCATCGGGTGCCATCGCCGTTTGGCTACAACCTGATTTGTCCGCAAGAGAACCGCTCGCGTCCGCGTTTTCTCGCCTTTAGCGAATGGTTAAAACAGGAGTGTGGTCAGGATAAATCCCCGGTCCGAGGCGGCGCTTGACGCGCCTGTCCGGGCTACCAGACCGCAGACGGCAGGAACCCGTAGCCCGGCTAAGGCGTTCACGCCGCAAGCCGGGAATGCTTAAGCGACTTATTTTTCCGCGCCGCTTTTGCTCTTCTGCAACGTCTCTTTTAGCTGGCCGATCAGCTCGCGGCGAAAATCACCCAGCCGCGGTTTATCGTCGGCGATCCACGGCAGCGGACGGCACAGCTCCATCGCCTTAATACCCAGCCGCGCCGTCAGCAGACCGGCGCCAATTCCCTGCGCCGCGCGCGCCGATAGCCTGGCCGCGAGATCCTGCGACATCCAGTCCATCCCGACTTCCCGCACCAGCTCGCTGGCGCCGGCAAAAGCGATATTCAGCAGCACCAGGCGGAACAGGCGCAGGCGGCTGTAGTAGCCCAGTTCAATACCGTACAGAGTGGCGATGCGGTTGATCAGACGTAAATTACGCCAGGCGATAAACGCCATATCCACCAGCGCCAGCGGGCTGACGGCAATCATCAGCGTCGATTCCGCCGCCGAACGGCTAATCTCACGCCGCGCCTGCGCATCCAGTACCGGCTGCACGATCTGCGCGTACAGGCTCACCACTTCACGATCGTTCTGCGTTTCATGGATCGCCGCATACCAGCGCTGCAGCGCCGGGTGCGAGTGATCCAGCCCCGCCTGCTGGGCCAGCTTTTCGCAAAAGGCGCGCCCTTTGCCAACCGCATGGCTGTGCATCAGGTCCCGCGCCTCATCGCGCTCGTGTGCGCGCTGGCGTAGCCGCCACAGCCGGCGCCATTCGGTCGCCACCGAACCGACGCCCGCCCCGACGATCAGCGCGCCGGCAGCGCAGCCGCCGAGGGCGATCCAGTCCTGCGTTTGCCAGGCGGTCATCGTCCACTGCACGCCCTGCGCCACGACGCTGACGCCAAAAATAGCCAGCCCGGCGCTGACCATCTTTCGCCACAGGCTGCGCTTAGGTCGCAGCACCGATTCCACCACCGCTTCCGCCGCGCCCTCTTCTTCTTCCGGCGCGCCGAGCCGCGCAGGAGCGAACTTCTCCGCATCGGCACCGTCAAAAGCGCGCGCGGATTTCAGAATTTGCGCCTTTTCCACCTCCAGCGGGCCATCGAAATCGATACGCGGTTTTAAAGGTTCGGTCATCGCAATTTATCTCCGATCAAAAATTCCAGCGCCGCGTCAAGGCGAATATGCGGCAGCGGTTTATCAACGTCCATTACCTGCGGGCGAAAGTTTTCAAACTGAAAGCCCTGCTGCTCCCAGAAGGCCTGACCCGGCAGGCGCGCGGGCACTTCTCCGGGATAGACGGTCAGCGGCTGTCCGTCGCTTAGCCGATGCCCCCGCAGCGCAGGGATCTTCTCACCGTTCACCTCGATAAGGCCGCTCTGCGTCGCCTGAATCGACGCCAGCCCCAGACAATCCATGCTGATGCCTTCAAACGCCGCGTTCTGCCAGGCATCCTGAATCAGCTGCTGCAGCAGCGACACCATATAGCTGTGCTGATCGACGGTGACGTGATCGGCTTTGGTCGCGGCGAACAGCAGCTTATCGATAACCGGTGAGAACAGGCGACGAAACAGCGTGCGCTGCCCGTAGTGGAAGCTTTGCATCAGCTGCGTCAGCGCGAGACGCATGTCGTTAAACGCCTGCGGCCCGCTATTAAGCGGCTGCAGGCAATCCACCAGCACGATCTGCCGATCGAAGCGCAGGAAATGATCTTTGTAGAAGCCCTTAACCACTTTCTCGCAATAGTATTTAAAACGCTCGCGCAGCATTCCGGCATTGGTCTGTTTGTCCGCCTGCGCCAGCTTAGCTTCACCGGCGGCATCAACGTCCGGCCAGGGAAAGAACTGCAGCGCCGGCGCGCCGGACATTTCGCCGGGCAGCACAAAGCGCCCCGGCTGAATGAAGTGCATCCCTTCGCGCTTACAGGTATGCAGATAGTCGGTCCACGCCGCGGCGATCTCCGCCAGACGGGTTTCATCGGCGGGCGCCAGCGGATCCAGTCCTTCGCATAGCTGACGCCAGCGCGCTGACCACTCCGCCCTCTGCCCCTGCAGTAATCCGGTCATCTGCCGTGACCAGGTCAGATAGTCCTGGGCCAGCATCGGCAGATCCAGCAGCCACTCGCCGGGATAGTCGACAATCTCCAGGTAGAGGGTCGAGGTCTCTTTAAAATGGCGCAGCAGCGAATCGTTGGAGCGATAGCGCAGAGCGAGGCGGATTTCGCTGACGCCGCGGGTGGGCGTTGGCCAGACCGGCGGCTGACCGTACAGCTGGGCCAGCCCTTCGTCATAGGTAAAACGCGGAATGCCGAAATCCCGCTGCGGGACGCGCTTGACGCCCAGCAGGCGTTCTTCACGCGCTGCGCTGAGCAGCGGCAGCCGCGCCCCGGCGTGAATATTGAGCAGTTGATTTACCAGCGCGGTGATAAAGGCGGTCTTGCCGCTGCGGCTAAGGCCGGTGACGGCCAGGCGAAGATGCCGGTCAACCCCACGATTCACCAGCGCATTAAATTCTGTTTTGAGTCGCTTCATCGCCATCCTGTTGAGCCTGAAGAACGAGGGAAATAGACATGAGGGCTAATCATAAAGTGCAATAGCCCCGCTGCGACGGGGCGGAAGATTATTTGCTGGCGCTTTTCGGCCTGGCGATCTGACTGAGGCCGCCGGCATTCACCACCTGCGTGTAGCCCATTTCGCTCAGCATCTGCTGAGCCTGGCCAGATTGCCGGCCAACGTTGCAATAGACGTGAATGGTATCGTTTTTATCCGGTACTTCAGCCGCAATCCGCGTTTTTAAATCCGCCAGCGGGATATTCACCGCCCCGTCGACGTGTTCTTTTTGATACTGCTGCGGAACGCGGACGTCAATCCAGTGCTCCGCCGCGAAGACGGGTAAGGCCATGGCCAGCGCTAAACCCAGAAGCAGTTTTCGCATTTTATCATCCTGATAGAGTGAGTTTTTAGGCACTCATAACATACGCCATCCGCGACGTTTAGAAAACCGCTGCGCCGCCCGGCTGAGCATAGGTTCCAGAACAAGCATCAGCAGCATTTTCAGCGGCCGACGCGCGACGGATTTTACCGCCCAGCCTGCGACGCCCGCCGGGCCGTAGCGCAGCGCGGTGAGCAGCACCAGTTTGCCCGCGATTTTCAGACCCGGTTTGACTTTTTGCCCGGCCTGCTGCCATTTCATGTTCATTATTAACCTCAACTTTCAGTTATAGCTGGCGAAAACGACTGCGTAGCGAAAAGGTGTCGGAAGTGACGTAGCGTTCCATTTCACGCAGACGACGCTCCCCTGCTGCCAGCTCCTTATCCGCGGCGGCCAACAGCTCTCCGCTGCTCGGCGTTTTTTCACCATACAGCTCGCTTTCCGGCATAGGATCCAGCGCAAACGAGAGAATGATGTAGGCCACCACCACAAACAGGAACAGGCCAAAAATCATTGCCAGTACGGTAATCAGGCGCACCAGCTTAACCGGCACGTCCAGGTACTGCGCGATGCCGGCGCAAACCCCTTTCACCATGCCCTGCTGCGGAATGCGCCACAGTTTTTTACTCAGATCCAGTCCGCTCATTATTTCTCTCTCCAGTTCGGATGCTCAGCGTCAAGAATCGCCTCCAGCGCCTGAATACGCTCGCGCATGCGCTTCGCGTCATCGGTCAGCTGCAGCAGGCGCTGCTGTTCGTTCTGCGATAGGCTGCCGCTGGCGGTGCGGTTGTTGTAATGCAGCCAGAGCCAGACCGGCAAAACAAACAGCACAAACAACGTCAAAGGGATGGCGAGAAAAAGCATGCTCATGTGAACTCCTTGCTGATGGCGGCGGCACGTCTTGGTGCCGCCCGAAGACATTACTGGTTATTTTGATTCATTTTGGCTTTCAACGCCGCCAGCTGCTCGCTGATTTCATCGTCCGCTTTCAGATCGGCGAACTGCTGATCCAGCGATTTATCTTTACCGAAGCGGTGGCTTTCGGCTTCGGCTTCCATATGATCGATGCGGCGTTCAAACGATTCAAAACGCGCCATCGCCTCGTCAATCTTGCCGCTGTCTAGCTGACGGCGAACGTCGCGGGAGGAGCTTGCGGCCTGATGACGCAGCATCAGCGCCTGCTGACGGGCGCGGGTTTCGCTGAGTTTGTTTTCCAGCTCGCCAATCTCTTTTTTCATCCGCGCCAGCGTTTCATCAACCAGCTGCGCTTCGTTTTCCAGGCTGCCGATAAGGTCGGTCAGCTTCTGCTTTTCGATCAGCGCCGCACGGGCCAGATCCTCTTTCTCTTTACGCAGCGCCAGCTCGGCTTTTTCCTGCCATTCCGCCTGCTGGGCAACGGCCTGTTCAATACGACGGCTTAGCTGTTTCTTTTCAGCCAACGCCCGCGCCGAGGTCGAACGCACTTCAACCAGCGTGTCTTCCATCTCCTGGATCATCAGCCGAACCAGCTTCTGCGGATCTTCCGCTTTCTCCAGCAGAGAGTTAATGTTGGCGTTCACGATGTCGGCAAAACGAGAAAAAATACCCATAATTTCAATCCTCATAGTTCTGGTGTCAGGCACCGGCCTGTGCCATGACTAATACAAATGCCGTGCCAAGTTTTTATCTTATTGATTTTAATGGAAGTGGTTGTTATCTGGCCAGCGCATTGCTAAAGTGACCTGGTGAATCACACTACTAAATGGCGAAATTCATCATGGCGGATTACAAGGACAACCTGCTCGGCGAGGCCAATAGCTTTCTTGAGGTGCTGGAGCAGGTCTCAAGACTGGCGCCGCTCGATAAACCGGTGCTGGTTATTGGCGAGCGCGGAACCGGCAAGGAGCTGATTGCCAGCCGTCTGCACTTCCTCTCTTCCCGCTGGCAGGGGCCGTTTATCTCCCTGAACTGCGCGGCGCTCAATGAAAATCTGCTCGATTCGGAGCTGTTCGGGCATGAGGCCGGCGCCTTTACGGGGGCCAGTAAACGTCACCCGGGGCGCTTCGAGCGCGCCGACGGCGGTACCCTGTTTCTCGATGAGCTGGCCACCGCGCCGATGCTGGTACAGGAAAAACTGCTGCGCGTGATTGAGTATGGCGAACTGGAGCGCGTCGGCGGCAGCCAACCGCTGCAGGTTAACGTCCGCCTGGTGTGCGCGACCAACGCCGACCTGCCACAAATGGTGGAAGACGGACTTTTTCGCGCCGACCTTCTCGACCGTCTGGCCTTTGATGTGGTGCAACTGCCGCCGCTGCGCGAGCGCCAGAGCGACATCATGCTGCTCGCCACCCAGTTTGCTATCCAGATGTGCCGCGAGCTCGGACTGCCGCTGTTTCCCGGCTTTAGCGAACGCGCCGCCATGACGCTGCAGAACTACCGCTGGCCGGGGAATATCCGTGAATTAAAAAACGTGGTTGAACGCTCGGTCTACCGCCACGGCAGCAGCGAGCGCGAGCTGGATAATATTATTATTAACCCCTTCCGCCAGCAGCACGCGGCGACGCCCGTCGAAGTGGAGAAGACGCCTGGCCCCACGCTGCCGCTCGATTTACGCGCTTTCCAGCAGGAGCAAGAAAAAAGCCTGCTCGAGAGAAGCCTCGAACAGGCGAAGTACAATCAAAAGCAGGCGGCCGAACTGCTGGGGCTAACCTACCACCAGCTGCGGGCGCTGCTGAAAAAACATCAGCTTTGACCTGTACGCGGAAGCAGCAGCGCGCTCACCGCCATTGAACCCAGGCAGAGCGCGGCGTTAAACCACAGCGCATACTGCGCCGCGCTGGCCATGCCGAGCGGTAAAAACAGCGCAAAAAGTGACGCTGTCACCGCAATACCCATCGCTCCGCCGAGCGAACTGCCCATCTTATAGATCCCCGAGGCCACGCCTACCTTATTCTCAGGAGCGTTAACCACCGCGGTGTCCGTTGACGGGGTGGCGTAGCAGCCCAGGCCGAAGCCAAACAGCACGTTGCTGAAAAAGACCGTGACGATATAGGTCGATTTATCGAGGAAGGTGCAGGAGATAAGAAGAATACCGACCGCGGTAAAGACCGGGCCGCTCATCATCGGCAAACGCGCGCCGTAGCGTTGCAGCAGCTTCTCGCCCACCCGAATCATCGCCAGCACGGTAACCAGATAGCCGAGCGTCATCATTCCGCTCTCCAGCGGGCTCAGATGATGCCCCTGCTGGAGCCAGATGCTGGCAATCATCATCGTACCGATGGCGCCGTTGAGCATAAAGTTCGACAACACCGCGGCGCTGTAGGCCCGATTGCGAAACAGCGCGAAATCAATCAGCGCCGCGTCGCCCTTACGCTGGCCGCTGCGGATAAAAAACAGCCCCGATGCCAGCGCGCCGGCCAGCATCGCCAGCGAGGTTGCGCTGGTCCAGCCCCAGCCGTGGCCTTTGCTGATAAACAGATTTAGCAGCACCAGCGCAAGGATCAGGCTGAGCAGGCCGCTGATGTCCAGCTTATGCTGCTGCGCGCTGGCGCTGCGGCTTTCCGGCGTACCGCGCAGCAAAAACAGCGCCGCCAGCGCTACCGCGATGGAGAAAACAAAGATCCAGCGCCAGCCCAGACCGGTGGCGATCGCGCCGCCGACAAACGAGCACAGACCGCTGCCGCCCCACGAGCCGATGACCCAGAAGCTGACCGCCCGCTGGCGCGCTTTGCCTTCATACCAGGTTTTAATTAACGCCAGCGTCGCCGGCATTATGCAGGCGGCCGACAGCCCCTGTAAAACGCGCCCGGCCAGGAACAGCGCGGGTCCCTGAGAGAGCACCAGCATTGCGCTACCGACAATGCTGAGGATCAGGCCCAGGGTAGTCATGCGCATGCGGCCGAATTTATCCGCCAGCCCGCCGCTGGCGACCACGAAGCAGCCGCTGAATAAGGCGCTCAGGCTCACCGCCAGGGTCAGGGTTTCCAGCGAAATATCGAGGCTGCTCTTCATCGCCGGAACCACGTTAATCACCGACTGGGCAAACAGCCAGAAGGTCAGAACGCTCAATACAATACCCGCCAGCAGACGATCGGTGCAGACGAACTGCGCTTCGCTTAGCGATACAGAACTCATAGCAGGGTCCTCTTCGTTGCGGACATTAACGCAAATAGTGTTCCGTCAGGGCGCACCACAGCGCGGCGCCTTTCAGCAACAGCGCATCGTTGAAGTCGTATCCCGGGTTATGCACCATGCAGCGATCCGCTTCGTCCCCGGCCCCGATGGTGAAATAGCAGCCGTTCGGATTGCGCTCGAGCATAAAAGCAAAATCTTCGCTGCCCATAAACGGCTTCACCTCGCCGACCTGCGCCTCGCCAAACAGCGCGGTCGCCACCGTGCGGACCATCTCATTGGCAGCCGGATCGTTCCTTAAAACCGGGCTGCCGTTAACGTGGGTTAAGGCGGCGCTGGCGTTAAAGCTCTCGGCCTGAGCAACGGCGATATCGTGAATGCGCTGCAGGACGGTCTCGCGAACCTGTTCGTTTAAGGTGCGCACCGTGAGCTTCATTAACACCTTGTCGTTGATAATGTTCGGGGCGTGCCCGGCCTGAATGCTGCCCACGGTCACGACCGCTGGTTCAAACGGCGTGATGTTTCGGGAAACAATGGATTGCAGCGCCAGGGTGATATGACAGGCAACCAGCGTGGCGTCGACGGTATGCTCCGGTACCGCGCCGTGTCCGCCCACCCCTTTGACTTCAATATGGAGAGTGTCCGAGGAAGCCATCATCGCCCCATCGCGCAGGCCAATCCTGCCTAACGGCTGCCCCGGCATATTATGCAGGCCAAAAATGGCATCGCAGGGGAACTGGTCAAACAGGCCGTCTTCCAGCATGACCCGACCGCCGTAGAGCAACTCCTCGGCAGGCTGAAAAATAAGCTGCAGGGTGCCGTTAAACTGCCGGGTGCGCGCCAGATATTCCGCGGCGTACAATAGCGTGGTGGTATGGCCATCGTGGCCGCAGCCGTGAAAACGACCGTCGACCCGGCTGGCCCACGCTTTGCCGCTCATCTCCTGCATCGGCAGCGCGTCCATATCCGCCCGTAGCCCCAACCGTTTTTTACCCTCGCCGACGCGTAAAGTACCGACCACGCCGGTGCCCGCCAGACCGCGGTGAACCTGATAGCCCCATTCGCCGAGCAGGCGGGCAACCTCTTCGCTGGTTTTATGCTCTTCAAAACCAATTTCCGGCTGCTGATGGAAGCGGCGGCGAAGCGCGACAAACTGCGCCTCGTTAACCTGTAATGCCTCAATAATCGGGTGTGTCATTTTTATTATTCCTGTGTTGTGTTTGCACGACACTTTCGAGTTTATGCATCCCTGTTGGCTTTAAAATGCGCTTTTTTGTTTTATAGTGACGGATTATTAATGAGTGTTTTTCATACAAAACGGTTATGACAAAAAATGAGGTGCTGTTTTTTGTCTTCAGGAGGCGACGGTGGAGCATCATTCAGGCGACTTTCAGGTTGTGGTTCGCGATATCCGGCAGCTGAGCCAGCAGGAAAACGATGCTCTGACGCTGCTATGGCTGCTTGAGGGCAGCGTCGAACTCCGCGATGGCGAGACGGGTCGGTACCTGCAGGCCGATGAACTGGCGATAGTGAATCGTCATCGCCGCTGGAGCCTGCACAGCAAGACGGAGAACGTCGTGATGGCGCTGTCGCTGAACGCCGGATGGCTGACCCGCCTCGACGGCGATTTTTTTGCCTCCGCCTACCAGAGCAGCAGCGAAACCCGCGATGCCGAAGACACCCTGCGCTACCTGATGCGCCAGCTGCTGGTCCTCGGTCTGGTCAATCCGCAGGCCCACTACCGGCTGGAGGCCAACCGCTGGCTTAGCGAAATTGCTCTCCTGCTGGCGTCACGCTTCAGCCGTCCCCTCACCGCCCAGGCGTCTCGCGGAGCCGAACGCTGGAGCCAGCGAATTAACAGAGTGGTGGCGCGAATCGACGCCAACTATCAACGGCGCCTGTCGCTGCAGGAGATAGCCGCCGCGGAGTTTGTTTCTGAGGCCTGGCTCTCGCGTCTGTTCCGCAAAGAGGTGGGCGTCAGCTTTATGCAGTACATCACCGGGCTGCGCCTGCGCAAAGCCGCGGAGCAGCTGACGACGACGCGTCAATCGATACAGCAGATCGCTCAGCAGCAGGGCTTTGCCAGCAGCCGGGTGATGAGCGACCTGTTTAAACGCGAGCACGGCCTGACGCCGCGCCAGTTCCGCCAGCAGCACCCGCAGACGGCGGTCGAATCTCTCCGCCCGCACCTACAGCAGACCGAGCGATGGCAGCCGGTGTCAATCGATCGGCTGTACGCCCGGCTCAACGCGCCGCAAACCTACGGTCTGGATAGCCCGCCGCTGCGGCTCAGCCCCCAACAAACCCGCCATCTCGATGTTCGCGAACTCCCGGCGCGCGGCGCGCCGCTGCGTCACACCCGAATGGTGATTACCGTTCGTGAACTGGACGATCTGCTGCGCGAGGATGTCCGCCGCGAACTGGAACAGCTGCACGACGCGCTGCCGATATTCGCCATCGATATTCACGATCCGTTTCTCAGCAGCCGCCTGTTCGGCACCGGCTGGGACGATCCGCAAATGGCCGGGTATGCCTGCTGGTATAACCTGCAGCGCATTTTTAGCTGGCTGGCGACCCAGGGCTTGGCGGTGATACTGCATACCGGGCTCACCACCCGCGGCGACCTGCTGCAACGTTTCCTCTCTCTGTCCGCTAACCATTTTCCGCCAGCAACCCTCGCCAGCTGGCACTTCGTCTGGCACTGGTCCCCTCAGGCCAGCGACGAGGCCCGCCAGCACGCCTGGCGGCAACAAAAGGCGATCCTGCAGAGGCTATCGCCGCAGTCGGCGCTGGGGATCTGGCACCGTTTCCCTCAACAGGTGGAGGACGATCCCCTTCTGCGTTCACCGCTGCTGGTCGAGGCGGATTTTCTGGCCTGCCAGGCCGATGCTAATGAACTGCTGGATCTCGCGCAGGTGGATAGCCAGAAACTGGCCGCCAGCGAAAACTATCCGGTACACAAATTGCGCAAACTTCATAGCGCGCTGCGCCAGCGGCAGCTCCTGCTGCCGCTTTGGCTGCTCTCGTGGAATACCCTCACCGGCGATACCCGCGATACCAACGGCCGTTTCTTTCGCGGCGCGCTGCTGATGGATAATCTGCTGGGACTGGCGGATCAGGTTTGGCTCGCGGGATTCTGGCTGAATTCAGGGCTGCAGGGGGAAGCCCGCGCCAACGGCAAGCTGGATACTTCCAGCCTGGCGCTGCACTATCTCCACGGTCTGCCGCGACCGGTCTACTGGGTGCTATGGCTGTGGCGCAGGCTGCGGGGCGAGGTGGTGATCAACGACAAGAACTTGCTGCTGCTGCGCCATAACGGCCATTATCAGCTACTGCTGCGCAACACGGTAGTTTTCAATCCCTGGCTTTCCAGCGAGGAGGCGTTTATCCAGCGCTTTAGTCAGCCCTGGAGCGTGCGCCTGCTCGGCCTTGAAGGACGCTGGCGAATCAAACATCATCTGTTCGATCGGCACCATGGCGCGCTCTTCCCGCTGTTTGAGGCCTTTCGCAGCCAAAGCGGGCCTGACGATGAGGACTATCGCTGGCTGATGCACAGAGCGCGTCCGGCGCTGCGCGTCAGTGAAGAGACGCCGGATAGCGACCGCTGGCAGCTTGTCGATTCGCTGGAGAGCAATGCGCTGGCGCTTTATGAATTCACGCCGCTCGGCGATTGAAAAGTGACAGCGTCACTACCCTGTTTCTTTCTGCAAGCGGCCTGTGCCGTGAAAAATAGCTTTTGCTTGCGAGGCAGCCCGTTCGCATGGGGTTAAAAAATTGTAACTAGCAAGATATCCTCATGTGAACTATCATCAGCGCATCATGACTCAATGGACTGAAAATAAAGATGATTCCGGTTAATCCTTCAACGCTCGGCCGCTATGCGGCGCACGTCAGCCTGGTCCATACCATGAAAAGCCACCGCGCGCCGGCGCTCTCGGTCATGATGATCTTTTCGGACCTGCTTATCCGCTCAACCGAAGATGCATATCGTCAACAGGGCTGGACAATTACGCCGCAAAACAGCGGCCTGGTACTGCGTACTTATGTTGCCCACCATCACGATGGCGAAAAGCTGGAAATTAATCCCAAAGATTACATCGCCCGCTATAACCGACTCCTTCCCCTGTAGCGCCTCGACCGCCAGCCAGCCGTACAGCCACGGCTGGCTGGAGAAACCGCCAATAAAAAGATACCATGTGGCGGATATCGGGGCTTCGACGCAAATAAGCGCCATGCTCAATACCCATAGCTTCCTCAAGCCGTGCGGCAGATGAATCGAAAATACGCTTTGCTCAACCCCTCGCTTGCCTGATGACAAACGTCGGATGATTTACGAGGTATACTCGAAGTTAATCAGCGGTATGAATTTGAATCAGTTGGTCAAATAACCGACGCAGCCTCGCTTATATTATCTCCATGAGCAATAAGGTGGTGGTAAATGTTATTTAATATTAATAAGATAGAGCCTTGCTCTTTAATCAAAAAGAAACTATGCGCCTGAAATTGTCTTCTCTCCTGGCAGCGGTATGTATGCTGTACGGGCAAGCTTTTGCCGCGCCAGCGCTGCCTGCGCACGCGGATATTCGCGATAGCGGCTTCGTTTATTGCGTGAGCGGTCAGGTCAACACCTTCAACCCGCAAAAGGTCAGCAGCGGCCTGATTGTCGATACCCTGGCCGCCCAGCTCTACGACCGGTTGCTTGACGTCGACCCCTATACTTATCGCCTGGTTCCCGAACTGGCAGAAAGCTGGGAGGTGCTGGACAACGGCGCAACCTACCGCTTCCACCTGCGCAACAACGTGCCTTTTCAGACCACCGCCTGGTTCAAACCGACCCGTAATTTTAATGCCGATGACGTCATTTTCACCTTTGGCCGCATTTTTAATCGCGACCACCCGTGGCACAACGTTAACGGCAGCAGCTTTCCCTATTTCGATAGCTTACAGTTTGCCGACAGCGTGGAAAGCGTGCGTAAGCTGGATAGTCATACCGTCGAGTTTCGCCTCAAACGCCCGGACGCCTCGTTCCTGTGGCATCTGGCCACCCACTACGCCTCGGTGATGTCGGCAGAGTATGCCGCGAAGCTGGCGCAGAACGATCGCCAGGAACTGATCGATCGGCAACCGGTCGGCACCGGTCCGTTCCAGTTGGAGGAGTATCGCAGCGGTCAGTACATTCGCCTGCAGCGCCATCCGGCCTACTGGCGCGGTAAACCGCTGATGCCGCAGGTGGTGGTCGATCTCGGCTCCGGCGGCACCGGCCGCTTGTCAAAACTGCTGACCGGCGAGTGCGACGTGCTGGCCTGGCCCGCCGCAAGCCAGCTCTCTATTCTGCGTGACGACCCGCGTCTGCGCCTGACCCTGCGCCCGGGAATGAACATCGCCTGGCTGGCGTTTAACACCGCTAAGCCGCCGCTCGATAATCCTGAGGTACGCCATGCGCTGGCGCTGGCCATCAATAATCAGCGCCTGATGCAGTCGATCTACTACGGCACGGCGGAAACCGCCGCGTCTATGCTGCCTCGCGCCTCCTGGGCCTACGATAACGACGCCAGGATCACCGAATATAACCCCACGGAAGCCCGCGCCCGGCTGAAAGCCCTGGGGCTGGAAAACCTAACGCTTAAGCTGTGGGTGCCAACCAGCTCGCAGGCCTGGAACCCCAGCCCGCTGAAAACCGCCGAGCTTATTCAGGCGGATATGGCGCAAATTGGCGTGAAGGTGATTATTGTGCCGGTCGAAGGCCGGTTCCAGGAGGCCAGATTAATGGATATGAGTCATGACCTGACGCTGTCCGGCTGGGCAACGGACAGTAACGATCCGGACAGCTTTTTCCGTCCGCTTTTGAGCTGCGCGGCGATTACCTCACAAACCAACTATGCTCACTGGTGTCATCGCGAATTCGACGAGGTGCTGCAAAAGGCGCTCACTTCCCAGCAGCTAGCCTCGCGCATTGAGGCCTACAAAGAGGCGCAGCGCATTCTTGCCAATGAACTGCCGGTACTGCCGCTGGCCTCCTCCCTGCGTTTGCAGGCCTATCGTTACGACATGAAAGGCCTGGTGCTGAGCCCGTTTGGCAACGCCTCTTTCGCAGGCGTCTCGCGGGAAAAAGAAGACGAGGTGAAAAAACCATGATTATTTTTACTCTGCGTCGCCTGCTGCTGTTGCTGATTACCCTCTTCCTGCTGACCTTTGTCGGTTTTAGCCTGAGCTATTTTACGCCCCACGCGCCGCTGCAGGGCGCCTCGCTGTGGAACGCCTGGCTATTCTGGTTTGAGGGCGTGCTGCACTGGGATTTCGGCGTTTCCAGCATCAACGGTCAGCTGATTTCCGAGCAGCTTAAAGAGGTCTTTCCCGCTACCATGGAGCTCTGTATCCTCGCCTTCGGCTTCGCGCTGGTGATCGGGATCCCCGTCGGTATGCTGGCGGGCATTATGCGCAACAAATGGCAAGATACCCTGATCAGCGCCCTGGCGCTGCTGGGCTTTTCGATTCCCGTCTTCTGGCTGGCGCTGCTGCTGACCCTGTTTTTCTCCCTTACCCTGGGCTGGTTTCCGGTCTCCGGGCGCTTCGATCTGCTGTATGAAGTGAAATCGGTCACCGGCTTTGCGCTGATCGACGCATGGCTATCCGACTCCCCGTGGCGCCATGAAATGATCGTCAGCGCGGCGCGCCACATGGTGCTGCCGGTGCTAACCCTGGCGGTAGCGCCGACGACGGAAGTGATCCGTTTGATGCGTATCAGCACCAGTGAAATATACGACACCAACTATGTCAAAGCCGCCGCCACCCGCGGCGTATCGCGGCGGACGATTTTACACCGCCACGTCCTGCACAACGCCCTGCCGCCGGTGATCCCGCGCCTGGGACTGCAGTTTTCCACCATGCTAACGCTGGCGATGATTACCGAAATGGTCTTTAGCTGGCCGGGGCTGGGCCGCTGGCTGATTAACGCGATTCGCCAACAGGACTACGCCGCGATCTCAGCGGGCGTGATGGTCATCGGCGCGCTGGTGATTATTGTGAACGTGATATCCGATATTCTGGGTGCTATGGCTAACCCACTGAAACATAAGGAATGGTATGCCCTACGATAGCGCTTACCGATATCAACTTTAAACCATTTAAAATCATATTGTTAAATGGGAAAAGTTTCGGTTGTTAATTGGTTTTAATACACAAATTTGTACACATTGTTTTAGCTGTTCGCTCCGACAGTCGTTTGTTATGTGACTGTCGGAGCTATTCCTCCCTTTGAGCCATACTTTCAGTCTGAAGACCGCAGGTAACCATGTGCGGACGCTTTGCTCAATCACAAATCCGTGATGAATATCCGGGCTGCCTGGCCGGATAGTCAGAGTGCGATCTCCCCTTTAACCCGTATCATGACAACGTAGCGCCGGGTACTAAAGTTTTGCTGCTGGGTCGCGGCACCGGCATAAATCGGCCGGAGACTTGATATGAAATTTCATTGTATCAAACGACCGGCCAATCTTAATTTAATAGTGAAACATCAATATTCACGGCTTGATTCATAACTCCCCCCATGACTGACGTACAATATAAAGTCACAGGCAAACCTGAACTTTCAGCACCTGAGTAAATCATGGGAATGTTTTCCCGTAAATTTGTCGTTGCAGGTCCCGATACCCATCCGCCAGTACCGACAATGGCACGTGTTACTCGCACATCGTTAGTATTATCTGTTATGCTGAAACCATAGCTATGAGATTGATTACCCGTCGCATCCGTTACCATTATTGAGAATAAATGCTCACCAGCCTGCCTTCCTCCAATAGTGAAAGGAAATACAACAGTCTGGCCACTTAAAATGGCTTGAGAGTTCCATGTTCTTGAGTTTGAATTTTGAGCAACGTCTACCACTGCTACCCGATTGGTCAGATTTTGAAAACGAATATTCAGGCGAAGAGAGTGTGGAGCCGGAGCTCTATCTGCTATTGTTCCGGCAAGAGACAAAGTGCTACTTACAATCCCCATTGCGGCAGAAACAAGTGAAACTAGCGGCCCAATAATCATCGGATTTTTTTCTGCAGAAACTCTGGATTTATTCAAAAATCGCCATGCAGAGCGAGCGACCTCAGCCGTTCTATTCCTGTTATTTGCAGCAAAAAAAGTTTCAGGTTTCATTTTTAACTCCATTACATCGGTTAACTTTACAGATTTTCATGAGCGGACATTTAACGGCGTAAAAACTATTTTTGTACTCATCGTTGTGGATGCAGCCGTTGCAATCTGCGTTTCCATTAGTGCGATACCAAATGATGGTAGATTGGTTCCCGCTGCCGCGCGAAAACCAACGTAATTCAATGAACGTCCTGACACGTTATTGACGCCAACGTTCAGTTCGAAAACCTCATGATTCGTTGAGATAAAACCATGGACTCTTTCCAGGAAAACGGTGTTAGCATTTCTGCCAACAAACACTTCGAAGTTAAAGACCCCAGCCTGTGAAGCGTTTGTGGTTACTGGCAGAATATTTTCATCAGTAGAGATTGCGCTAAAGGAAAAGCTCAGTCTTTGTGTACTATTTGCATTCGGTAAATGACTTTCGCTAAATGAGCTGGACTCTCCGGGAAACATGATCTTTGGCACTTCATTATAATTGTAACCGTTTGGAACGTTTACCTGCCCAGGTACAACTATCATATCCGCGTCATTTTTGAACATAATATTATGTTTAACGCGCCCAGGTACTGCAGTCGCAAAAGACAAAGCTGAGTCAGCTATATCGATGACCCCACCGATCAAATCTAAAATCCCTGAAACCCCCGCTATTGCTACTCCCGGTGGAATTTTATGAGTTTCAGCATTTTCTAAACTCATTGGTTCAATCATACCAATGGTATTTTGGCGAAGCGCATATCCCTGGCCAATCTCTCGCGCCGCGTCGCTGGGAAAATGAAATCGATATAGCAGACCTGTATTAGGAATAGTTCTTGAGCCAATGAAATTATTATTTACATTGGCAAGGTTGTTTTTCTTTTCATTCATTTAGATGAGGACCTCTCTGGTTACCAAAAAAAAGCCATCTATCGCTTTTTAAACGATGACATTAATAATGAGATTAGCCGGCGCACCATGATTCATTCTTGCGCCAGGGTTATTCAATAACTATAAAAATCAGAACTTCAATAAATGCTCTTAATAAAATATAAGTGTCGTCGCTTAGAAATCAAAAGTGAACTTAAAGTGCCATAAAAATAACGGGTAGTGCAATTGTTAGTTTCTATGGTAGTGAACATTTCAATAGGGCCGAGCTATGGCACAATAATAACTGGCGTGCAAAATTGACTTTGGTCAAAGTTATTTTCAAAAGCGTTAAATCAAAATTAAACGCAGTATCAAAAATAATTAATACCCCAAGTGGTAAATATAGGGTTCCTTACAAAACAAAAGGTTTATTCTCGCGAAATATCCAACAAATAGTGGATGGCAGCTAAATCAATAAACTCTCGACCTGTTACCCGTGGCCGCTCAGATGAGCAAATTTCTATCAACCAGTAAAAGTCGCCTTATACGCACGCACCTGAAGCAGGGGATATCAACCTGGCCGGCCGTCTGAAGCGCCAACCAGCAGAACAGACGAAGTTGAAAAAGTCCCGTAAGCTCACCTCTTTTAAAATCAGGTTTACAATCCCTTCAGGGATACAGTAAACGATGGCGTCTTTGGTGGTGAAAGCATCGTTTTTCTCTGTTGCTTGCAGAGCGTCTGGCGTCTTGAGTCACCCCCTTCCGCCAGCCAGGGTCTACATTGCAGCCCCTGCTCTCTTGAGTAAGATAATGAAGCGAACGGATAATCGCCAATCGTCAGCTGTACGGCTTTGCCGTTCCATCTGTACCAATAAAAGAATGTTATACTGCCGTTTATGGATAGTCTGACGGCCCGTCCATGAGAATCTGAAATAACTTCAACTTTGTTTCTTTTCTCACCAAGAGCTTTCATACCTGGTGTCAGTCACCATGCGTACATTCCAGGGCGATATGCGCCTGAATGTACACATTTTGGTAAATTGGGTATCTTCACGGCAAGTCGGATTAGACAGTTTGGCAGCATGAATGAGCGGAAACCCGCACAGTGAGCGGATACATTAAAAAGAAGTCAGCATGATTAACAAACATAAAACAGGTTCATATGCCCTACGATAGCGTCTATCTGGAGAAGCGCCCGCCGGGTGCGCTGCGCACCGTATGGCGAAAATTCTACGGCGATACGACCGCCATGATCGGCCTGTACGGCTGTGCGGCGCTGGCGCTGCTGTGCGTTTTCGGCGGCTGGTTCGCTCCTTACGGCATCGATCAGCAGTTTCTCGGCTACCAGCTGCTACCGCCGTCCTGGTCGCGGTACGGCGAAGTGTCGTTCTTTCTCGGTACCGACGATCTCGGTCGCGACGTCCTGAGCCGCCTGCTGAGCGGCGCGGCGCCGACGGTCGGCGGCGCGTTTGTGGTGACGCTGGGCGCCGCCCTGCTGGGACTGGTGCTTGGCGTGATTGCCGGTTCTACCCACGGCCTGCGGTCTGCGGTGATGAACCATATTCTTGACACGCTGCTGTCGATCCCGTCGCTGCTGCTGGCCATTATCGTGGTCGCCTTCGCCGGGCCGCACCTCAGCCACGCGATGTTCGCCGTCTGGCTGGCGCTTCTGCCGCGGATGGTGCGTTCGGTCTACAGCATGGTGCATGACGAACTGGAAAAAGAGTACGTTATCGCCGCCCGCCTTGACGGGGCCTCGACGCTGAATATTTTATGGTTCGCGGTGCTGCCGAATATTACCTCAGGCCTGGTCACCGAGATCACCCGCGCGCTGTCGATGGCGATCCTGGATATCGCTGCGCTGGGCTTCCTCGATCTCGGCGCTCAACTGCCTTCCCCCGAATGGGGAGCGATGCTCGGCGACGCGCTGGAGCTGATTTACGTGGCGCCGTGGACGGTGATGCTGCCGGGTGCGGCTATCATGATAAGCGTCCTGCTGGTTAATCTGCTGGGCGACGGGATCCGCCGCGCCATCATCGCCGGGGTGGAATAATGCCATTACTCGACATCCGTAATTTAACCATTGAATTCAAGACCAACGAAGGCTGGGTGAAAGCCGTAGATCGCGTCAGCCTGACTCTCGCCGAGGGGGAAATACGCGGCCTCGTCGGAGAGTCCGGCTCCGGCAAAAGCTTAATAGCTAAAGCGATATGCGGCGTCACCAAGGACAACTGGCGGGTAACCGCCGACCGCATGCGCTTTGACGACATCGATCTGCTGCGTCTGTCGGTGCGCGAGCGGCGTAAGCTGGTGGGCCACAACGTCTCAATGATTTTTCAGGAGCCGCAATCCTGTCTCGACCCTTCCGAACGGATCGGCCAGCAATTAACGCAGAATATCCCCGGCTGGACCTTTAAAGGACGCTGGTGGCAGCGCCTGGGCTGGCGCAAGCGGCGCGCCATCGAGCTCCTGCACCGCGTCGGGATCAAAGACCATAAAGATGCGATGCGCAGCTTCCCCTACGAGCTGACGGACGGAGAGTGCCAGAAGGTCATGATCGCCATCGCGCTGGCTAACCAGCCGCGGCTGCTGATCGCCGATGAGCCGACTAACGCCATGGAGGCCACGACGCAGGCGCAAATCATCCGCCTTCTGACGCGGTTAAACCAAAACAACAACACCACCATTTTGCTGATCAGTCATGATATGCAGATGCTCAGTAAATGGGCGGACAAAATCAACGTGATGTACTGCGGGCAGACGGTGGAAACCGCGCCGAGCGAAGAGCTGGTGACGATTCCTCATCACCCTTACACGCAGGCGCTGATTCGGGCGATTCCCGATTTCGGCAGCGCCATGCCGCACAAGAGTCGGCTCAACACCTTGCCGGGGGCGATCCCCTTGCTCGAACAGCTGCCCATCGGCTGCCGGCTCGGGCCGCGCTGCCCCTATGCCCAGCGCGAATGTATCGAAACGCCCCGGCTGGTGGGCGCCCGTAACCACCTCTATGCCTGTCATTTCCCGCTGAACATGGAGAAAGAGTGAAATGGTCGAAACATTGCTTGAAGTGCGCAATCTGAGTAAGACCTTTCGCTACCGCACCGGCTGGTTTCATCGGCAAACGGTGGAGGCGGTTAAGCCGTTAAGCTTTACCCTGCGCGAGCGCCAGACGCTGGCGATTATCGGCGAGAATGGCTCCGGCAAGTCAACGCTGGCAAAAATGCTCGCCGGAATGGTCGAACCCAGTACCGGCGAACTGCTGATTGACGATCGCCCGCTGGCGTTTGGCGATTACTCTTTCCGCAGCCAGAAAATTCGCATGATCTTTCAGGATCCGTCGACCTCGCTCAATCCTCGGCAGCGTATTTCGCAAATCCTCGATTTTCCGCTGCGCCTGAATACCGACCTTGAACCCGAGGCGCGGCAGAAGCAGATTATCGAAACGTTGCGAATGGTTGGCCTGCTGCCGGACCACGTCAGCTACTACCCGCATATGCTGGCGCCGGGACAGAAACAGCGTCTGGGCCTGGCGCGCGCGCTGATCCTGCGTCCGAAGGTCATCGTCTGCGATGAAGCGCTGGCGTCGCTGGATATGTCAATGCGCTCGCAGCTGATAAACCTGATGCTGGAGCTGCAGGAAAAACAGGGTATCTCCTACATTTACGTGACTCAGCATCTGGGCATGATGAAGCACATCAGCGATCAGGTGCTGGTGATGCATCAGGGCGAAGTGGTCGAACGCGGCAGCACCGCCGACGTTCTGGCGTCTCCGCTGCACGAGCTGACAAAACGCCTGATTGCCGGTCATTTCGGCGAGGCGCTGACTGCCGATGCCTGGCGTAAAGACGGTAAATAAACCGAAGCGTAATTTGCACGGCGCTAGCGCCAGGTCGCCGTCATATCCGATGGTATACTCTTGTATACACGGTAGCCAAAGCGCGATATGACGTGGCGAATGGCAGAAAAATATCGTGACACAAGGGGTCGTCAGTGGGATATAATTCCCGGCTAAATTTGAGTTATTTTGAAATAACAATGCTAACCAAATGATTGTTAAAGTAAAAATACGCAATAACGATAAGGATTAAAAGCTATGGGTTTTCTTTCCGGTAAGCGCATTCTGTTGACTGGCCTTGCCAGCAAACTGTCCATCGCCTACGGCATCGCGCAAGCCATGCACCGTGAAGGGGCTGAACTGGCGTTCACCTATCAGAACGAAAAACTGAAAGGTCGTGTGGAAGAATTTGCCGCCGCGCTGGGCTCTAATATCGTCCTGCCGTGCGATGTCGCGGAAGATGAGAGCATCGAGTCTCTGTTCACCGAGCTGGCAAAAGTGTGGCCGAAGTTCGACGGTTTCGTCCACTCTATCGGCTTTGCGCCGGCAGACCAGCTGGACGGCGACTACGTTAACGCGGTGACTCGTGAAGGTTTCAAAATCGCTCACGATATCAGCGCCTACAGCTTTGTGGCGATGGCGAAAGCCTGCCGCGGTATGCTGAACCCGGGCTCCGCCCTGCTGACGCTCTCCTACCTGGGCGCAGAGCGCGCCATCCCGAACTACAACGTGATGGGTCTGGCGAAAGCCTCTCTTGAAGCTAACGTGCGCTACATGGCGAACGCCATGGGCCCGGAAGGCGTTCGCGTTAACGCCATCTCTGCCGGTCCGATCCGTACCCTGGCGGCTTCCGGTATTAAAGATTTCCGTAAGATGCTGGCGCACTGCGAAGCGGTCACCCCGATCCGTCGCACCGTCACCACTGAAGACGTGGGCAACAGCGCAGCATTCCTGTGCTCCGACCTGTCTGCCGGCATCTCCGGCGAAGTCGTTCACGTTGACGGCGGCTTCAGCATCGCCGCCATGAACGAGCTGGAACTGAAATAAGTTCGTTACCCTCCTCGCGCCCGCGAGGAGGGGTATTTCCCCCGCGCTTTCCTTCTGTTATTCCAATCCGCTATTTGTTAGCACGGATCAATATTTTCTCCCGCTCCAGGGTTAAGCCAGGATAGTTCCGCATAGCATGACCGCGAAACGGCGGTTTGCCACATACCGAACAAGGAACGCCCATGGAGCAACGCCGCGTTAACGGCAAAAACCACTGGTATCATGAGACCCAGTCAACAATCTGCCCGGTGGATGTATTGCCGCTCGTCCCTGAAGCCGCCCATGTCGAAGATCGTTTTCTACTCGATCTGACTCTCCCCCGGGAGCTGCTCGAGGCGCATGCGCGCTGGCTTACGCCGGCCCGTCGGCTGGCAGATGCCCTCTTTCCCGCGTCAGTGACGGTTAACCGTCTACAGACATTTAGCGCCTATGACCGGCTAAGTACGGCGCTGACCGTCGCCCAGGTTTATGGCGTACAGCGCCTGTGTAATCACTACGCCGCTCGCCTGGCGCCGCTTCCCGGCCCGGACTCCTCGCGAGAGAGCAACCGTCGTCTGGCGCAAATTACCCAGTATGCGCGTCAGCTCGCGAGCTCTCCTTCGCTGATTAACTCGCTCTCCCGCAGCCAGCTGGACGAAGTCGGGCTGACCAGTCGCGATATTATCCTCATCAACCAGATCATTGGTTTTATCAGCTTCCAGGCCCGCGCTATCGCCGCCTTCCATGCCGCGCTGGGTTACCCGGTGCGCTGGATCCCCGGCATGCCGCAGCAGGAAGATGCCCCGGAAGCGCTTTTCGTCGCGAGGGAGAGTGACTGGCAGCCAGGACTTGACGACGCGGACTTACGCTACGCCGACGATGAGCGTCAGTCTCTTTTAGCGAACTGGCGAAAACATCCGGGCCTGTTTGAACTTGCCCCGCTGCTGGCGGCTCAGGAACCTCCTCTGGCTCTGCAGGAACAGCTTCTCACCCACCTCAGCGATCGGCAACCGTTCGCCGCGCAGGTGGCGCTGATCGCTGCGCGGATTAATGGCAGCATCAGCTGCTTTAACGCGTGGGCCTCGCGATGTCCAGATTTAGCCGATCTCACGGACGCTTTGCGTGGTAATGAATCCGGCGTCCAGCCATGGGGAGACAACCCGTCAATGGAACGCCAGCTTCTACAATCCGTACAGCTTTTGACCCGCGCGCCCGACCGCTTCAGCGCCGCCCAGCTAACTCCCCTCACTGATTACGGGCTTTCCCGTAGCGCGGCTATCGATCTACTCGCCTGGTGCGGGCTGTGCGGTTGGATGAATCGGCTGAAAATCGCCCTCGGGAATGTACGTCAGGAGACGTAAAATGCTGAAACAGCGCTTGCTGCGGCAGGCATATTCGCGTAAAAATGTCAGCCGCTCTTTTAGCCACGAAAATACGAAATTATGTTTCAGGACAACCCGCTGCTAGCGCAGCTTAAACAGCAACTGCATTCCCAGACTCCGCGCGTTGAAGGGGTCGTTAAGGGGACGGAAAAAGGATTTGGCTTCCTCGAAGTCGACTCGCAGAAAAGCTATTTCATTCCGCCGCCGCAAATGAAAAAAGTGATGCATGGCGATCGTATTATCGCCGTGGTCAATACTGAAAAGGAACGCGAAAGCGCTGAGCCTGAAGAACTGGTTGAGCCGTTCCTGACGCGTTTTGTCGGCAAAGTTCATAAGAAAGACGATCGTCTTTCCATCGTTCCTGACCATCCGCTGCTGAAAGATGCCATTCCTTGCCGCGCCGCGCGCGGCGTAGAGCATGATTTTAAAGAGGGTGACTGGGCCGTTGCCGAAATGCGCCGTCATCCGCTGAAAGGCGACCGCGGTTTCTACGCTGAGCTCACCCAGTACATTACCTACGGCGACGATCATTTCGTTCCATGGTGGGTCACCCTGGCGCGTCATAATCTGGAAAAAGAAGCGCCGGACGGCGTGGCGACCGAGATGCTTGATGAAGGTCTGGAACGCCGTGATTTAACGGCCCTGGCTTTCGTGACCATCGACAGCGCCAGCACCGAAGATATGGACGATGCGCTGTACGTTGAGCAAACCGCTGACGGCAAGCTGCATCTGACCGTCGCTATCGCCGATCCGACCGCGTGGATTGCCGAAGGCAGCAAGCTGGACAACACGGCGAAAATTCGCGCCTTTACCAACTATCTGCCGGGCTTCAACATTCCGATGCTGCCGCGCGAGCTCTCGGACGACCTCTGCTCTCTGCGCCCCAACGAGGTTCGCCCGGTTCTGGCCTGCCGCATGATCCTCGCGGATGACGGCACCATCGAAGATGATATTCAGTTCTTCGCGGCGACCATCGAGTCGAAAGCGAAGCTGGCCTACGATGATGTTTCCGACTGGCTGGAAAATAACGGTGGCTGGCAGCCGGGAAGCGAGACTATCGCCCAGCAAATTAAGCTGCTGCAGGAGGCCTGCCTGCGTCGTAGCGAATGGCGTAAAAACCACGCGCTGGTATTCAAGGACCGCCCGGATTACCGCTTTGTGCTTGGCGACAAGGGCGAAGTGCTGGATATCGTCGCCGAACCGCGTCGTATCGCCAACCGCATCGTTGAAGAGTCAATGATTGCCGCCAACATCTGTGCCGCCCGCGTGCTGCGCGACAAACTCGGTTTCGGCGTTTATAACGTCCACACCGGTTTCGATCCGGCCAACACCGAGCAGCTCGCGGCCTTACTGAAGACTCACGATGTGCACGTTGACCCGGTGGAAGTGCTGACGCTGGAAGGCTTCTGCAAGCTGCGTCGCGAGCTGGACGCGCAGCCGTCTGGTTTCCTCGATAGCCGTATTCGTCGCTTCCAGTCGTTTGCGGAAATCAGCACCGAGCCGGGCCCGCACTTCGGCCTGGGTCTTGAGGCCTATGCGACCTGGACTTCCCCGATCCGTAAGTACGGCGATATGATTAACCATCGTCTGCTGAAAGCAATTATCAAAGGGGAAGCGATCTCCCGTCCGCAGGATGACGTTGCGATCCAAATGGCTGAACGTCGTCGCCTCAACCGCATGGCGGAGCGCGATGTTGGAGACTGGCTGTACGCCCGCTATCTGAATCCGCAGGCCGGCACCACTACCCGGTTTGCAGCTGAGATTATCGATGTCAGCCGCGGCGGCATGCGCGTGCGTCTGGTTGATAACGGCGCGGTTGCCTTTATCCCGGCGCCGTTCCTTCACGCCGTGCGCGATGAACTGGTGTGCAGCCAGGAAAACGGCACCGTGCAGATCAAAGGCGAAGTCGTCTACAAAGTCACGGATGTTATCGACGTCACGATTGCCGAAGTGCGCATGGAAACCCGTAGCGTGATTGCGCGTCCAGCCGCCTGATAGTTCACCTGTGCGGCTCCCTTATATGGAGCCGCATTTTAGCCCTTCCCGTTGTTTTTCTGCGCGTTGCCCACGAATCATTGTAGATGAGTTAGTTTGTGCGTTTTTTTCGCTTCTCTTTTTCATCCGTTTTTAGCATCATTGATTTTATTCACATTTGTAACCAGGATAACGCCATGTCAGATCTGAATGCCCGCCTGCTCGCCCAACGAATCGATACCGTGCTGGATATTCTGGTTGCCGGGGATTATCACTCCGCAATCCATAATCTGGAAATTCTGAAAGCTGAACTGCAGGCGCTTTCCAGCGACGAGCAGGAAAATAAACCCGGTCAGCCTAAAGCGCCGTGGGAAATTTGATAATCTTCATCGTCGCCATCGGCCATCCAGGGCCGATCGCGCCCAAATAGCCCTTAACTGCGAAGTTGCTATGAACGCCCGACAACAAAGTATTTTGCAAATGGTCATCGATAAAGGCCGTATGAGCGTGGCCGATCTCGCGAAGATGACCGGTGTCTCTGAAGTCACCATTCGCCAGGATCTGAATTCACTCGAGAAACAGAGCTACCTGCGGCGTACCCACGGCTTCGCCGTTCCGCTGGATAGTGAAGATGTGGAAACCCGCATGATGACCAACTTCGCCATTAAGCGAGAGCTGGCTGCGCGGGCCGCTACGCTCGTTTCGTCCGGAGAAACGGTGTTTATCGAAAACGGGAGCTGCAACGCCCTGCTCGCCCGTACGCTTGCCGAACGCGGCGATATCACTATCATCACCGTCAGCAGCTATATTGCGCATCTGCTGAAAGAGACGCCCGGAGAAGTCATCCTGCTGGGCGGGATCTATCAAAAGCGCAGTGAAAGTATGGTGGGTCCGCTAACCCGCCAGTTTATTCAGCAGGTCCACTTCAGCAAGGCCTTTATTGGCATTGACGGCTGGCAGGCTGAAACCGGATTTACCGGACGGGATATGATGCGTGCTGACGTGGTCAACGCGGTGCTTGAAAAGGGCTGTGAAGCGATTGTGCTCAGCGATAGCTCGAAATTCAACGTGGTTCATCCCTATCCGCTCGGCCCGATAGGGCGCTTCAACCGCATTATCACCGATGATAATCTCAATGATGCCGTGCGCAACCAGTTAACCCAGTGCGGTTTAGCCGTCGATATCGTTAACCATCCCTGATCCTTATTTCTGCCTTACCGCCGCTTTGCCGGGCTCTCCCCGGCATCGCCCTGGTCTGAGACTTTTCTGACACCTGAATTCAGACTTTTTACCTGCCTGAAAAATTTATAGAAAGTAGAATTAATGTTAGCGATATAACAGGAAGTAACTATCACCTGCGTGAATAGAGCAACACCTGCGCAACTAAAGCTTCATGGAATACCCCCCGGGCTGGCGTAACAAGCTATGCTTAAGGGAAGTTGTATCCATGAATAGATTATTCAGGAGAAAAAAAATGATGACTTCAATGAACAAAAAAATGGCCGCTGTGGTTCTGGCCGTCACTGTTGCAATGTCTCTGAGCGCTTGTTCTAACTGGTCTAAACGCGACCGTAACACCGCTATCGGCGCAGGTGCCGGTGCACTGGGCGGTGCGGTATTAACGGACGGCAGCACCTTGGGTACCCTCGGCGGCGCGGCAGTCGGCGGGATTATCGGCCACCAGGTGGGTAAATAATATTAACCACGAACAATAAAATGAAAGTTTATATTTGCTGACCAGTACACCAGCACAAAAATAAAGGCCACGATATTTATCGTGGCCTTATTATTAATCAACCGCCAGCCAGCTTAACCTTCATGCCTTTGGCTTCCAGAAGCGATTTGAGCAAGTCACGCTTATCGCCCTGAATCTCAATCACGCCATCTTTTACCGCCCCGCCGCAGCCGCATTTCTTTTTCAGCTCGGCAGCCAGCTTAGCCAGCGCGTCGTCACTTTCATCTATTCCGCTAATCAGACACACGCCCTTCCCCTTGCGCCCGCTGGTCTGGCGCTGGATACGTACGATACCGTCCCCTTTCGGACGCGCCTGTACCGCTTTGGGCTCATCAATACGACCGCTGTCCGTTGAATAAACCAGACGACTGTTGGAATCGCTCATCATACCCCCTTATTCAACGATGCGTTGATACCGCGCAGGGTGGCGGCCGGATCGGCAGACTGCGTTACCGGACGACCAATCACCATGTAATCTACCCCCGCCGCCTGCGCCTGTTCCGGCGTCATAATGCGCCGCTGGTCACCCGCGTCGCTACCTTGCGGACGAATGCCAGGCGTCACCAGCTTGAACGCCTGGCCCAGCTCTTGTTTAAAGCGAACCGCCTCCTGCGCCGAACAGACAACGCCATCCAGCCCGCAGCGCTGGGTCAGCGCCGCCAGCTTCGCGGCGTGGTCCGCCGGAGATAGCGTAATGCCCAGATCCTGCAGATCGCTGGCTTCCATGCTGGTTAACACCGTTACCGCAATTAATAGCGGCGCATCTTTTCCGAAAGGCAGCAGGGCCTCACGTGCGGCGGTCATCATACGCGCGCCGCCGGAGGCATGAACGTTAACCATCCAGACGCCAAGCTCTGCCGCTGCGGCGACCGCACGCGCCGTGGTATTCGGGATATCGTGAAACTTTAGATCGAGGAAAATCTCAAAACCGCGCTGGTGCAGGTCGCGAACAAACTGCGGCCCCAGCAGGGTAAACATCTCTTTACCAACCTTGAGCCGGCAGTCGCGCGGGTCGATACGGTCGACAAACGCCAGCGCTTTATCACGGTTATCATAATCGAGAGCAACGACGATGGGAGAGGATGTGACAACGCGGGAAGAAGATGTTGCAGTAGACGTCATGACCGGACCTTAATTGTTGATGAGCGCCGGTTCGGCGCAAAAAAGGTAAACGGGCAGCATTCTACCTGCGATAAGCCGAAAATAACAGGCTGCATTTCCCTCCCTGCCGGACGCCTTAATAGCCGTAGCCGGAGGAGACGGACATAATAATTCATAAGTATGTTGTAACTAAAGTGCGGCTTTTTTTAAAATTACTGCCCGTCGAGTCCGCGAATGGGCTTAATGGTTGACCACGACCGGCAGGATGGACAGTGCCAGTACAGCGTATGGGCGGTAAAGCCGCATTTCTGGCAGCGGTAGCGCGGCTTGCTGCGGACCTGCTCGCCCACCATGTGGCGCAGCACGCCCAGGCTCTCCTTCGCGCGCCCCTCTTCGGCTTCATTGATGTGGTAATCGATGAGCTTATGGAAAACGCGCATCGTCGGATGACGCTCCAGCTGGCGAGTCACGTAGTTTTGCGCGGCGTCAACCCCTTCCCGCTGTTCGAGGATCTGCGCCAGCATCAGATCGGCCGTCGCGCCGGTATTTTCCTCCGCGCAGCGGCGCAAAAATGCTTCCCACTCGTCGGTTTTCCCTAACTGCTGGTAACAGGTTTGCAGCATCTCCAGGGTTTCACCCACCAGCTCTTTATCCTGCTCAATCACCCGCTCCAGGCTCTCTACCGCCTTGGCATAGTCGCCCTTCTCCATCCATACCCGACCCATCATGATGGAGACGCGAGCGCTGTTGCGATCCGCCGCCGCGCCTTTTTTCAGCAGCGCCATCGCCTTATCCAGATCGTTGCCCGCCATTTGCTGCAGCGCCAGTTCACACCAGAAATTGGCGATTTCGCCGCGATGTTTCTCTTTCCCCAGCTTAACCAGACGCTCGGCCACTTCTATCGCCGACTGCCAGTCGCTGGTTGCCTGATAAATTTGCAGCAGCTGCTGCAGGGCGCTCAGGCGAAAATCCGTTTCATCCACCAGCTGTTTGAACATCCCCTCCGCCCGATCGTAGAGCCCGGCGGCCATATAATCGCGCCCCAGCTGCTGAACCGCCAGCAGGCGCTGGTCGTAAGTCAGCGAGGCGCTTTCCATTAAGCTCTGGTGGATGCGGATAGCGCGGTCAACTTCACCACGCGAGCGGAACAGGTTGCCCAGCGTCAGATGGGCTTCGACGGTGCCGGTATCCTCTTTCAGCATATCGAGGAACAGATCGACGGCTTTATCCTGCTGATTGCTCAGCAGGAAGTTGACCCCTGTAACGTAGTCACGCGACAGACGGCTCGCATCGTCCTGTTTGGACTGTTGTGCACTTCTGCGCCCCATGTACCAGCCATACGCTGCGGCAACGGGCAAAAGCAGAAACAACAACTCCAGCATAAATGATTATTCCTTCACCGCAGGAACACCGGCTTCCGCAGGCGTAGCGCTGGCTGGCGCGATCTGATGCTCCAGACGCTTAATTTTACGCTCAGCGCGCGCCAAAGAGACGCGAACGCGCAGCCAGAAAAGACCGCAGATCAGCCAGCCGATAGCAAAACCGGCAGCAAAAAGCACGGCCAGCAGCGTCGAAATACGGAACTCACCCTGCGCGAGGAGATAGTTGAACGTGACCACCTGGTCATTCTGCGCGCCCAGCGTCACTGAAATGACGAAGATGGCTAACACCAGTAAGAAAATAAGAAAATATTTCACATGACTTCCCGTTCTGTGGGTTGCGCGAAAAAATCCCGCGTTCAGCCCTATAAAGTACCATTTTCGCCGCAGCGGTGAAATGGAAATGCATGACACCAGTACAGGATATGCGGCCTGACAGGGGTAATATCAACATTATTCCGGCGCTGCCGCCCTTTTTTTAATATCCTGCGCCTCTTCTCCCGGCGGCGATAGCGGGCCGCAGAACCGCTGGGCAAGCCAGGTCGCCAGGGTCACCAGTAGCCAGGAAATCAGCGTTGCGACGATCAGATCCTGCGGCCAGTGCATGCCCAGCGCCAGGCGGCTGCCCATCACCGCCGTCGCCCACGTTAGCAGCAGCGCCAGGGTGACCCAGCGACGCCGCGGCCACAGCAAACCAACGCCGAGCAGCGCCCAGCTGGCAGCGAACATCGTATGGCCAGATGGGAAAGCGAAGCCGGTCTCTTTTTGCCAGTGCTTGCGCAAAAATCCGGGGATTTGCTGCTCTTGCGCCAGCTGCTCATGCACCAGTTTAGCGCGTTCTTTGCGTTTCAACGCGTAGAATTGCGTGACCGGCACCTGCTGCGTCTGCTCCAGCCAGATGACAAAGGGACGAGGCTCCTGGACGCGGCTTTTAATCCACGTCTTCATTCCCTGCCCAACCAGTATCGCTGCGGCCAGAATGAGAAACAGCATTATCGCCGCTCGCAGACGAAAACGCAGGCACCACAGAAACCAGGCGCATAAGATAACGTGCGTAATGATGCCCCATGGCTGCGTCACCGTTTCGGTCACCCAGTACAGCAGCTTCATCGTCCCTGCCGACAGCCCGGGATGCCATTTCCAGCCCGAAATCCAGATCGCTGCAGGCATGATTAATAACAGGGCCGCGCCAACGGCGGTTCGTCTGGCAATCAACAGCATCTCGTCTCCTTATTCATTAACCTCAATATCATAACGGAAAGTAGTTCGTTTGTGCGCTTTGCGCGCAGCTAACCCGACGCAATTAGGAGAACGTCGCGCCATTGTGGCAAAATAGCGGCAAACAGAAGCACAGTCAGGTGCTGATAGAATCTGGAGAATCACATGCAGCTTAAACGTGTGGCAGAAGCCAAACTGCCAACCCCATGGGGCGATTTTCTCATGGTGGGTTTTGAAGAACTGGCAACCGGGCAGGATCACGTCGCGCTGGTATTTGGCGATATTTCGGGGCAATCCCCGGTGCTGGCTCGCGTACACTCTGAGTGTTTAACGGGCGACGCCCTTTTTAGCCTGCGCTGTGATTGCGGATTTCAACTGGAAGCGGCGTTGTCGCATATTGCCGAAGAGGGGCGCGGCATTCTGCTGTATCACCGCCAGGAAGGGCGCAATATCGGTCTGCTGAACAAAATCCGCGCCTACGCGTTACAGGATCAAGGCTATGACACCGTGGAAGCCAACCATCAGCTGGGCTTTGCCGCCGATGAACGCGACTTCACGCTGTGCGCAGATATGTTTAAGCTGCTCAACGTCGACCAGGTACGCCTGTTGACCAACAACCCGAAGAAGGTCGAAATTCTGACTGAAGCGGGAATTAACATTGTGGAACGCGTGCCGCTGATTGTGGGACGCAACCCGAAAAATGCCCACTATCTGGATACTAAGGCTGCCAAAATGGGGCACCTGCTGAGCAAGTAATTCCGTTGAAAAATGAAGGGCCAGCCTGTGCTGTAATGCCGATCAGTTAAGGATCGGTTGATCGATCCAGTGGCTGTGTAAGAATCC